>Ga0210394_10000175_pt1 | contig 154563 bp, 107 predicted proteins | sample IncBWC12MmetaG_FD_160121 | JGI IMG/M metagenome (GOLD analysis project Ga0210394, IMG submission 160121) | Forest soil microbial communities from Barre Woods Harvard Forest LTER site, Petersham, Massachusetts, United States - Inc-BW-C-12-M | ecosystem: Environmental > Terrestrial > Soil >... | reverse complement strand
AGCGCCGCCTGTGGGAGGAATTGGCGGGGGGATTGGGTTGCTGCTCGTGTCGATGATGTTGGGAGGGGCGGTGTGGGCGTTCCGGCGGAACCGGCGGGTGGCATTGACGTTTGCGACGTTGTCGTTGGTGGCGATGGGATCGGCGGCATGCAATAGTTTGCCGTCTGGGCCAAATGGAGCGACGCCGGCGGGGACGTATAGTTTGTCACTGACCACTACTTTGAATGGACAGACGCAGACCTTGAATAACTTTTTGACATTGGTGGTGAAGTAGGGAAGGCGTCGAAACCGCAGAGACGCAGAGGAAACCAGAGGCAAAGGCGTGCCCGGTCCCGCGTTACGGGACCGGCCGCTACAAATTGCAAGGCAACGGCTGGCGGTCTGAAGACCGCCGCTACAAATTCAAAGACAACGTCAAATTCAACTGCAACCTCAACCGCGCCCGCCTGAAGTCGCCCGCTACAAATTCAAAAACGACTGTGACTGCAACGGCCAGAGTTGAAGCGATTTGTCGCGGCGTGGGTTAGGGCGCGGGGGTTATGTCGAAGAGGTGGGCTTGGAAGGGGTCGCGGCGGACGAAGAGGCCCATTTGGTGGAGTTCTTGGCCTGAGCGATCGTAGCGGACGTTGTTTAGTTCGTCGTTGAAGATGTAATTTTGCGTTGGCGAGACGCGGTCTCCTAGGTGGACGCGTCCTTGCGAAGTGTAAGCGGCTAGATTCACCGCAATTATTTTCCACGCTTTCGGTGAGCGCCATTCGTAGACAAGCAGGGCGTCAGTGGGGGCATCGCCTTCGGGCGCGACATCGAGTAGATTCCATTTCCCTTCGTGAAATACATCCTGCTTCGTGATGCGTAAAATTTTCTGGAAGAAATTTGTGCTGAAGAGATCGGGCGGCTCGTCGGCGGCGAGGCGCAGAGAGATAGGCTGGCGGATTCTGCGGCCTTCGAGCTCGCCTTGATGATAGAAGCGCATGCCGGGGAGGGTGGCGAGGAGTGTGCCGTCGGCGGCGAGGCGATCGTTCGGGAAAATTTCGGGGCGGCGAGGCTCGTCGTGATTTTCCATGAAGCGGGCGAAATCGCTTTGACGTTCGGGATTGCTCCAGAGGCGGTCGCGGATTTGTGAGATGTTGGCGTCGCGGACGGCGTCGTAGAGAGTTTTGTCGTAGGAGTAGGAAAATCCTAGATCGAGCAGGCGCTGCTCGGTGCCCCAATAGGCTTCGGCGAGGAGAGTGAGGCTGGGGACGGCGGCGTGGGCCTCGGTCCAAAATTCTTTTTCGGGCGTGGGGGTATCGCCGAGCAGGTGGCGCCAGTTGGCGTTGAAGATGTCGTTGAGCTGGAGCATGGCCATGTCGCAGCGGACGCCGTCGCAGTGGCTGGCGATGGTGCGCAGGTCGGCGATTTGCGCGGCGCGCAGGCCGGGATTGAAATGATTGAGTTGGGCTACGTCCTGCCATGGAGGGTAGTAGGGATCTTTGGCTAAGGCAATGTAGCGCTGGCCTTGCGTGGATTGAGTGTAGAAAAGCGATGGGTTTCTCTGGAACTCTTCTTGTGGGGCTTGGACGTAGAATTCCGAGTGTTCGCGCATCCAGGGATGATCGAGCGCGGTGTGATTGCCGACGAAGTCGAGAAATAACGCGATGCCGCGGGAGCGCAATTTTTCGCGCGCGACGTCGAGAGAATTCCAGGAGCCAATGCGCGGATCGGGGGAGTATCCGGCGACGGAGTAGGGGGAACTGATGACGTCCTCAGGCTTCCAGCCGGGTAGCGCCAGATTGAATTGCGCGGCATTCGCGGGATTTTCCAGCATGAGGCGGCGAGAGATGGGGCTGCGTTGCCAGACGCCCATCAGCCAGACGATGTTGAAGCCTTGTGTCGCGAGCGCGTCCCATTCGGAGTCGGGGACTTCGGCGACGGTGATATTTTTTTTGAGGCGGGCGGAAAGTTGTTCGAGCCAGGTCCAGGTGTTGATTTCGTAGAGATGCGGGTGGGAGCAGGGGCGAAAGTCTTGCGGTGCGGCCGGTTGTGGGGGCATTGCGTTTAGATTAGTTGGGAGCCGCAGGGGATGTCAATGCGGCCAAGGCGGCCGGCGGTGCGGTTCATGGACAAATGCGGGGATTAGTGACACATTAATTCGGGCGTGCTTGAGAGTTGGCGAATTCGTGTCTGGCGGTGAGGAGGGATTCGATCATGGTAAAGCGTGCGATGCTGGCGGGATTTGCGATGGTGTTTGCGGTGGGATTGTCCGTGGCCGGGCAAGACAGCGCTGCGAAGAGCGGGACGTGGTCGGGCGTAATCACGAATGATATGTGCGGGGCGAAGGATGCGAGCGCGGCGAAGAGCGAGTGCACGACGAAGTGCGTGAAATCGCATGGGGCGAAATACGCTTTGTATAATGATGCGGACAAGAAAGTTTACATACTCGAGCCGCAGGATAAGGCGGACGGTCATGCCGGGCATCAGGTGACGGTGAAGGGGACGTTGGACGGGGACACGATTCATGTTACGTCGTTGACGATGGATACGGCGAGGGGATCGTAGCGGTTTTTTTTGGAGATTCGTCTCCGCAGGCTGTTGTGAAAGGGTAGGGCCGATGGCCTTGCCCTTTTTTTGTGGGTGCGTGGGAGCAAGGGAAACGATTTAACGCAGAGGACGCAGAGGTCGGTGCGCAGAATGCGCAGAGAGAAGCTGAGGCAAGGTCAAAGTCTAAAGACAACTTCGCCCGCCTGAATAGCAGGCGGCCGCCACAAATTCAAGGGCAACGACAACGGCTTCCCGTTCGCAAGTCCTCCGCTGCTATGCGTTCTGATATACTTCGCGGCCTCATCTGTTTTGCTCGCTTGGAAAGGGTATCGCAATGAAATTCCATAGAACAGTTGCGTTGCTTGTGATGTCGGTGGCGGTTGGCAGCGTGGCGCGGGCGCAGAATCCGGCGGGTGCTACGGCGGGTGGGCGGGTGTTGTCGGTGGATGATTATTTTCGGATTAAGGAAGTGGGGGATCCGCAGATCAGTCCTGACGGAAAGTGGGTGGCGTACACGGTGGAGACGACGGATTTGAAGGACGACAAGAACCGGCGACGCATATGGATGGTTCCTAGTGGCGGCGGGAATGCGATTCCGCTGACCGACGAAAATGATTCGTCTTCGCATCCGCGATGGAGCCCGGACGGAAAATATATAGCGTTTCTTTCGGCGCGTGAGGGAAGCGGTGGCGACGATGATGAGGAGAAGGGCAAGAAGCAGGTGTGGATACTGAATCGCGAGGGAGGCGAAGCGCAGCAGCTGACGGATACGATTCAGGACGTGGATAGTTTCGCGTGGTCGCCCGCGAGCGACCGAATGGTGCTCGTGCTGCAGGATCCGACGCCGGAGGAGATCGAGGCGGCGGAAAACAAGTCGAAGGCGAGCAAAGCGAAAACCAAGCCACGGCCGTGGGTGATTGACCGGCTGCACTTCAAAGAAGATGAGATTGGGTATCTGGACCGGCGGCGGACGCATTTGTACGTGTTTACGATTGCCGATCACAAGCAGAGACAGATTACTTCGGGTGATTACGACGACAGCGATCCGGCGTGGTCACCGGATGCAAGCAAAATCGCGTTTTCGAGCAACCGTTCGGCGCCTGAGCCGGATATGAATTACAACAAGGACATCTGGGTGGTGGCGGCGGACAGCGCGGACCGGGGGAAATCGCTGCTGCAGGTGACGACGAATGTGGGTACAGAGGAGGCGCCGGCGTGGTCACCGGATGGGAAATGGATTGCGTACACTACGCAACTGGAGCCGGAGCTATTTCAATATTCGACGATACAGATTGCGGTTTCGCCGGCGACGGGCGGTGCGGCAAATGTGCTGACGCGGAAATTGGATCGCAATTCGACGATTCCGCGATTTTCGGTGGATGGGAAATGGATTTATTTTATTGCGGATGACGATGGAACGCAGAATTTGATGCGCGTGCCGGCTGGGGGCGGGGAGATGACGCGGCCGATTGGCGGACGCAAGATGGTGGAAGCATATTCGCTGGGCGCGGATGGCACGGCGGTGGCGACGGTGGGAGAGCTGACGCATCCGGACGAGTTGTACGCGCTTTCCCCGCGCGGGGAACTGCGCAAGCTGACGAGCGTGAATGATGCGTTGATGGCGGAATTGCGTTTGCCGACGGTGGAGTACGTGCACTTCAAGAGCAAGGACGGAACCTCCGTGGCGGGATACTTGTACAAACCGCCGGATTATCTGCCGGGGGTGAAGTATCCCACGATTTTGAAGCCGCATGGCGGGCCGGTGTGGGCTTACTACGCGGAATTTAATTTTGATCCGCAGCTTTATGCGGCGAATGGGTATGTGGTGTTGACGCCGAACCCGCGCGGATCTTCTGGATACGGATTGGATTATTGCAAGGCGATTTTTGCGGATTGGGGACACAAGGATTTTGAGGACGACATGGCGATGGTGGATTACGCAGTGGCGCAGGGGATCGCTGATCCGGATAAGTTGGGTGTGGGAGGATGGTCGTACGGGGGAATTTCGACGAACTTTATTATTACGCAGACGACGCGATTCAAGGCGGCGATTTCGGGGGCGGGAAGTTTTCTTTATGTCACCAGTTGGGGTCACGATCTTTATTCGCGAGATTGGGAGTACGAACTGGGATTGCCTTGGAAAAATCGCGAGCTGTGGGAAAAACTGTCACCTTTTAATCGCGTGACGAAGATCACGACACCGACTTTGGTGATGGGCGGCGAGGTGGATTGGAATGTTCCGGTGATTAACGGGGAGCAGTTGTATCAGAGTTTGCGGCGGTTGGGAGTGCCGACGCTTTTGGTGGTTTATCCGGGGCAATATCATGAGTTTTCGCGGCCGTCGTTTATTCGGGATCGGTATGAGAGGTATTTGTATTGGTATGGGCATTATGTGAAGGGGGTTGGGACGGCGGTGCCGCCTGTTGCGAAGAGTGGGGATTGATTCTAGGAAGTCAAAGGCATCCGTTTCAAAGCTGACGGCAAATTCAAGGGCGAGAGCAAGAGGGCGGGTTTGAGACCCGCCCATGCAAAAGCAAGGTTCGCGGCAGTGGCAAAGTCAACGACGCTCGCCTAAAAAGCAGGCGGCCGCTACAAAGTCAAAAGCAACTGCGACGGCAGAAACGCAAATCGGGAGGTGGGCGGTCCCAGGGTGGAACTCCTGGGCGCTTGATTATTTTGATGCTGTGTCTATGAACGTGGCGATGTTGGACTTCAGCTTGGTTAGGTCTTCTTCGTGCAGGTACATCATGTGGCCTGCGCCGTAGTATTCGAAGTGGATGTTGGCGCGCAGGTTTCCTGGTAGGAAGAGATGGTCCATGGTGTATTCGGTGGCGTAGAACGGGGTGGCCATGTCGTAGAAACCGTTCTCGACCTGGACTTGCAGGTGCGGATTGGTCATCAGGGCTTGGATAAGGTCGCCTGCGACATTTGCGGAGCCGGGGAAAAAGCCGCCGCCTTGCGGGCCGCGATGTTTCCAATCCCAATTTTGGCCGACGTCGCCGCTGAGAGCTTCGTAGGATCTTTCTTCTGTGACTTTCAATTCTTCGCGGGCGTAGCTGTTGAAGGCTGCGGTGAAGGCGCCGCGGACCGCGGTGTAGGACGGATCGTCCTCGGCGAATTCCGTGAGCATGTCGTAGGTGGGCATGGTGTAGCGCGCGTCGTAGCGGCCAGTGGTTAAGCCGTGGCTGCGCATTAGTTCAACGTTAAATTGCTGGAGGTTTACGCGCAGGTCGGCTTTCAGTAGGTAGTCGTCGCTGAGGCCGATGAAGTGCGAGAGTTTTTTCGCGATATCGGATTTTTCGGCGGCGGTGATGTTGGTGCCTTTCATGAGCGCGGCGGCGTAATCGGTGGCGGCGAATTTTCGGGCTTCGGCTAGGAAGGCGGGGACATCGGACGGCGGATCTGCTAGCGCTTTTTGATACGCGGCGGTGGCGGCGTAGCTGGGGACGTAGAGGATGAAGGGGAGGTCGTCGCCGGGATTAAACGAGATGGTGCCGAGATTCAGCACGGAGGAGATGAGCACGATGCCGTTAATGTAGATGCCGTCGTGCTGCTGCAGATAATTTCCCAGCGCGGCGGAGCGGAAGGTTCCGTAACTTTCTCCGATCAGAAATTTTGGGGAGTTCCAGCGGTTGTTGCGATTGATGTAGATGTTGATGAACTGCGCGAACATTTTCACGTCCTGGTCGACGCCCCAGAAATCTTTGTTCTGCGCTTTGCCGACGGCGCGACTGAAGCCTGTGCCCACGGGATCGATGAAAACCATGTCTGTTTTGTCGAGCAGAGAGTTCGTGTTGTCTTCGAGCTTGTAGGGGGCGGGCGGAGTGAAGGCATGGTCAGCGTTGACAACGCGGCGCGGGCCGAAGGCGCCCATGTGCAGCCAGATGGATGCGGAGCCGGGGCCGCCGTTGTAGATGAAGGCGATGGGGCGTTGGGAGGAATCTTTGGTGTCGCTGCGCGTGTAGGCGGTGGAATAGATCAGCGCGGTGGGCTCGCCTTTTTCGTCTTTGAGGAGAGTGGTGGAGGCGGTGGCTTTGTAGGCGATGGATTGGTTGTTGATCTTGATGGTGTGGTCGCTGGGCCAGGTTTCTTCTTTGGGGGGATTGGCTTCGGGGGTTTTGGCGTCTGCTGTGGCGGCGGGCTTTGCGTCTTTCGCTGGCTCTTGCGCGGCTACGATTGTCGAATGGCCGAGGAGAAGGAACAAGGCTAGCGCACAGCTGGCTGGGAAGGTCTTCATTTACGCTCCGATGTGATGATTTCGCGCCCCAATTATCGCGCAGAGATTCTACGTAGGGGAGTTCGTACAAGTCAAACTGCGCAGGGATTCCCTTTTTAGGTGCGGTTTACCGCAGGGGGCGCAGAGAAAACCAAAGGCAAAGGCGCCCAGCTAAAGCTGGCCGCTGCAGCGTCAAAGTCGAAGTCAAAGTCAACTACGCCCGCCTAAAAGGCAGCCCGCCGCTACAAGGTCAAAGACAAATTCAACGGCAACGGCGAAGCCAAGAGCAAGAGCACAGCCAGGAGCGGCTGAGCCGCGAAAACCGGAGCGGTGCTAGTTGCAGGGAGGGTTGGTGAAGCTGAGGGTGATTACGCCGGGAGCGTTGGCTGTATCGCCTCCGGCGGCGTTTCCCGCGTTATTGGTTGCGTCACTGGGTGCGTCGCCCTCTGTGGTGTTGGCAACGTCTGAGTTGGCGGCGTTTATCTTTTGTGTGTTGGAGTCTATGCGGGCTGGGATGGTGCAGGTGGTTTGGTTGTGGCGTTGGCTTAGGCGTTGGGGGTCGAGGTCTTCCCAGGCTGAGAATGTGTAGCTGGTCGATTGCAGCAGGGTGAATTCGTAAACGCCTTCTGAGATTTTGCGGGCGGCGGGGTTGTCGCCTTTTTCGGCTGTGGCTGTAACTGTTACTTCGCCGGACGGGCGGCCGCCTTCCCATTTGAGTTGAACTTTTACGGTGTGGGTGGGGTAGCCGTCCTTTAGTTTGATGTTGGCGTTGAGAATTTGCTGGCCGTCCTTTACTTTGATGATTTGGGCTTCGGATTGTTCGGGCTCGCCGGGATAGAACGTGCGCGGGAAGGGGGAATTGGGATCGAGGCGATTCAGGCGATTAAAAACGAGAAGATATTCGCCGGGGCCGATGTGATCGAATTCGAATTTGCCGTCGGAGCCTTGAAAGCCCCAGAGGCCGGGCTGCGCGGGATCGAAACGCTCGGCGCGATAAAGCTCGACGGAAGCGATCTTAAGCGATTTTCCGTTGGGTCCGAGGATGCTGCCGCGGATTTTCCCGGTGGGGAGAGCGTTGACGTTGTATTCGTAGCAGGCGCCGGAGGGAATCTTGAACGGGGGCAAACCGCCTTTCAGAGTTTTTTGCGAGAACTCGAAGCGCGCTGGGAGGTCGGCGGTGTAAACATATTCACCGGCGTGCACGTCGTAGAAAGAATAGACGCCATCCGGGCCGGTGCTGGCGGAGAAACGATCGTCCTTCGAACGCAACTTTAATTTTATGTGCGGGATGGGATCTTCGGGATCGTCGGTGGGAGCGAGGAGCGGCGGATCGGAGCGACGCAGGACGCCGAAGACGGAAGCGACGCGGTCGTGATTGCGCATGGAGCGCAGCTGGGGAAGCAGCGCGCGACCTTCGCTCGCGGGGCGCGTCTGGCTGCAGACGACGGCGAAGAGGCGGCCCTCGGTTTCCTGTTGAGTGAAAACGATGTACTGCTGGCCCTTTTTGAAGTAGTAGCCGCAATCGGCGTCGTCGCCGCCGGAGAAGACGTCGATGTCCGGGGAGTCGGGGCCGGCGAATTTTTCGTCAATGTGGAAATGATAGCGGGTGATGGGCGCGATGGTCTGGGGGGCGACGCCGGGATTGGCTTCGTTGGTGTTAGCCGCCGCGGCGGCGGATTCGGCGGTGGTAGCGTCGGGAGCTACCGCGGCGACTTCCGTGACGGTGCCGAGGAATACCACATCGTCGGATTGCAGGCCGGGACATTTTCCCGGAGGTTGCTTGGAACAGGTGCAAGCCCATAGGCCGGAGGGAATGAAAAAGAGCAGGAGTGCAGCGGCCAGGATTGGGCGTCGAATCATGAATGGATATCGTACCTTGTGACGCGCGGGAAAATCGAGGATTCGTGCGAGATTTTTTGGCGAGGCATGGTGATGGCACTCGGAAGCGATGCGCCCTTTTGATACACTTGGGCCGTTTGCGGAGCGTGCGGTTCCCACGAACGGATGCGCGGATGTGCCGATTTGCGCGCGGATTCCCGCGCTGCGGCTTGAACCGGATAAAGGAGTAATTTACGAACATGAAAAAGATTCTCGGCGTTCTAATTGGGGCCTTTGGGATTTTTGCGGCTACGAGTGGTGCGCAACAGTCTGCGCCGGCGCAGCAAGGGAATCAGTCGATCTACAACGTGACCGTGGTGGGGAAGACCGTCACGGCGGTGAGTTATCAGCACCGCAGCGGATCTACCATGATCGGATTTCAAGGTACGCCGCTGCTGCCGTTGGCGAAGGGCGACGCGAAGGTGGACAGCAAGCAGGGATCGATCGTGGTGAGCGCAAGCTTCAGGAATATGCAGGCGGCGCAGAAATTCGGGAAAGAATACCTGACGTACGTGCTGTGGGCGATCACGCCGGAGGGCAAGCCGAATAATCTGGGGGAATTGCTGTTGGACGGCGACAAGAGTAAATTGACGGCGACGACGAATTTGCAGACTTTTGGAATGATTGTGACGGCGGAGCCGTATTTTGCGGTGAGCATGCCGAGCGACGTGGTGGTTCTGGAAAATGTGGTGCGGGCGGATACGGTGGGAACGGCGGAGCAGGTGACGGCGAATTACGAGTTGATGCAGCGCGGCGGATATACCTACGACATGTCGAAGGCGCGGGAACCGATTGCGGATTTTTCGGCGAAGGTGCCGCTGGAAATCTATGAGGCGCGGAATGCTGTGTCCATCGCGCAGAGCGCGGGGGCGGACACGCTGGCGCCGGACGCGTTTCAGAAGGCAGTGAGTTCGCTGGGGAATGCAGACAATTTGCTGGCAAAGAAAGCGAGCAGGAAGGAAGTGATCGCTGCGGCGCGCGATGCGGTGCAGACGGCAGCCGATGCGCGAGCGATCGCTTTGCAACGCGCGGCGCAGCAGAAAGCGACGGCTGAGCAGGCGGCGGCGCAGGCGGCGGTGGCTGCATCGGATGCGAGACGGAAACAGGAAGAGGCGGCGCGTCAGCAGGCTGAGATTCAAAAATTGCAGGCGGAACGGGATGCGGCGCAGGCAGCGGCTGCTCAGGCGCAGGCTGACGCGGCGAGGAGCCAAGCCGATGCGGCGGCGTTAGCAGCGCAACAACGAGCGGACGCCGCGCAACAACAGGCGAAGGCGGCGCAGGAAGCGGCGGCGAAGTCGGAAGCGGAGAAGCAAGCTTTGCGGGCGGCGTTGCTGGATCAATTCAATCGCGTGCTGCCGACGACGGACACGCCGCGAGGTTTGCAGGTGAACATGGCGGACGTATTGTTCGCGTTCGGAAAATATGAACTGCAGCCGCCGGCGCGGGAGGCTTTGGCAAAATTTTCGGGGATCGTGCTGGCGCATCCGGGATTGCATTTATCGGTCGAGGGATATACGGACAGCGTCGGAAGCGATGCGTTCAATCAAACGCTTTCAGAGCAGCGGGCAAACGGGGTGCGGGATTATTTGCTACAGCAGGGATTGGACCCGACTTCGATTGTGGCGACAGGATTCGGGAAGTCGAATCCGGTGGCGAGTAATGACACGGCGGCGGGGCGGCAGCAGAACCGGCGGGTGGAGATTATTATTTCGGGTGAGGTGATTGGGACGAAGATTGGGGCGCCGAGTGCGCCGCCGCAGCGTTGAGTCGCTGGGTTCGATTGGGCGAATCAGATGCTGCCGCACCGACGAAGCGGGCGCAGAGGAAGGCAACGGCAGGGTTGCCACAGAGACACAGAGAAATGCGAAAGATGTAACACGGGGCACAGAAGAAATACGGGCGGGGCTGAAGGCGCGCCGGCTGTGCCGTGGAGTTATTGATCTGGTTGTGACCAGAGGCGAAAGCCGCCTAGGAAGGCGTTTTCGTTATGGCCCAGGCGGGCGCCGGGCGGGAGTTTTTTGAGCTTGGTGGCGTTGCCGCCGCCCAAGACTACGTAGTCTGCTTCCAGAGCGGCTTTTAATTTTTCGGTGATTTTGAAAACCTGGCGACGCCATTTTTTCTTTCCTAATTTTTCCAAGGCGCGCAAGCCTAGATAGTCTTCGTATGTTTTCCCATGCTTGTAGGAGAGGTGCGCGAGCTCCATGGGCTCAAGAAATCCGTTGCTAATCATTGCGGAGCCGAGGCCGGTGCCGAGGCCGAGGAAGAGCATGCGACCGCCTTTGTAGCTGCCGAGAGCTTGCATGCTGGCGTCGTTGATAATTTTTATGGGATGGCTGAAGGCTTTGCGGAAGTTGAAGCCCATCCAGCCGCCACCGAGATTGTGGGGTTCGCGGAGCGGATGACCGTTGATGACAGGGCCGGGATAGCCCATGGAGATGCAATCGTACTTCCAAGAGCGCGTGGCTTTTTTCACGGCGCGAACCATTTTGGCGGCGGTCATGGAAGGGCCGGACGGAATTTTCACGGGTTCCTTTTGTCCGCTCATCAGGAGCTTGACGTTTGTGCCGCCGACATCAATTGCGAGGATGCGGCGTGGCTTGGTGTTGGAGAGGGACGTCTTCAATGGAGTGACCTCACGGGAGAAGCGTTGAAGGTATATCCAGGGGATGTGGATAGTCAACGGCGGGGTGGAGTTGACGGGTTGAGGAGATCGAAAGAGGGTAGGATATGGCTAGCGTTTTCCCGCATATTGTATACAATCCCTGTCCTATGAAATATAGGCTGCTGGCGAAGTCCTCCGTTTTGGCGGTTCTGCTTTCTCTTACCTTACTATGCATGGGATTTGCGGCGTCGCGCATTGGCGCGGACAGCCTTGACGGCCGGGCAGACGATCGCGCTGACGAAATTCAATCGCCCCCTAGCGAGATGCGAGCGCTCGTAGAACGGTATGACGCGGACCGCACGCTCTTGCAGCGCTCGGATCGGACGCCGCTTTCACCTGCGGCGCTCGACCGCATGCAGAAATTTTACAGCGGGTGGCAGTCGGAGCTGGAGAAGGCGGACTTCGAGGCGATGCATCAGGACGGGAAGATCGATTTCATTTTGCTGAAGAATTCGCTGCGCCACGAACTGCGGAGAATCGATTTGCGGCGGAAGGAAATGGCGGAGACGGCGCCATTGCTGCCGTTTGCGACGACGATTGTGAGCTTGGCGGAAGCTTTGCGACACATGGAGAACATGGATGCGGCGAAGGCGGCGGCTACGCTGGACGGCTTGAACAAGCAGACCGATGAGGCGAAAAAAGCGCTAAGCACGGTGAAGACTTCGAAGTACGTGGCTAACCGGGCGGCGAATGAAACCGATCAGCTGCGCGCCGCGCTGAAAGATTGGTTCACTTTTTACAATGGGTACGATCCGCAGTTCACTTGGTGGACGGGCGTGACGTACAAGGCGGTGGATACGAATCTGGAAAGTTATGCGGCGCAGGTGCGCGAACAGATTGTGGGAATTAAACCTGGCGACAAAACCACGATTGTGGGAAATCCGATTGGGCGCGAGGCGCTGATCAGCAGCTTGCAATACGAAATGATTCCTTACACGCCGGAAGAATTGCTGGTACTGGCGGATCGCGAATATGCGTGGTGCGAGGGGGAAATGAAACGCGCGTCGCGGGAGATGGGCGACGGCGACGACTGGCACAAGGCGCTCGAGCAGGTGAAATCCGATTACGTGCCGCCTGGAAAACAGCCGGAGTTGATACGGGACCTGGCGCTCGAGGCGATTGCTTACGTGGAGAAGCACGAGCTGGTGACCGTGCCGGAACTGGCGAAGGAATCGTGGTGGATGGAGATGATGACGCCGGAGCGGCAGCTGCTGAATCCGTTTTTCACGGGCGGGGATCGGATTAGCGTTTCTTATCCGACGGACGGGATGACGTTCGAGCAGAAGATGATGAGCATGCGCGGGAATAATATTCATTTTGCGCGGGCTACGGTGTTTCATGAATTGATTCCGGGGCACGAGTTGCAGGGGTTTATGGCGCGGCGTTACCGGGAGTGGCGGCGGCCGTTTGATACTTCGTTTTATGTGGAGGGGTGGGCGCTGCATTGGGAAATGCTTTTGTGGGATATGAACTTTGCGCGGTCGCCGCAGGATCGGATTGGGATGCTGTTCTGGCGGATGCACCGGGCGGCGCGGATCCTGTTTTCTTTGAATTTTCATCTGGGGAATTGGACGCCGCAGCAGTGCGTGGATTTTTTGGTGGATAAGGTAGGCCACGAGCGGGAAAACGCTACGGCTGAGGTGCGGCGATCGTTTGCGGGCGATTACTCGCCTTTGTATCAGGCTGGGTACATGTTGGGAGGGTTGCAGATCGGGTCTTTGCACAAGGCCTTGGTGGATTCGGGGAAGATGACGGAGCGGCAATTTCATGATGCGGTGTTGAAGGAGAACGCCATTCCGATTGAGATGATTCGCGCGGATTTCATGAATGAGAAGCTTTCTCGGGATTATGTGGCGCATTGGAAATTTTATGGGGATTTGAGCGCGAAGCAGTAGGCCGGGTGCCGCAGGAAGTCTTGATTTGTCTCATATGCCTTTTCGTTCGACAGGGGATTGCCCTTTATGAGCAAGCAATACGATCGCAGGCAGGTTTTGAAGGTGGTTAGCGCGACTTGGGCGGCGTTTTTTTTGCCCGGGGCCGCTATTGCAGGCGAGGGCGGACCGGCAGAGCAGGATTTGGAGATACGGGTGTCCTCGGTCAGCGCGCATACGTTGCGGCTGAGTATTTTTTCGGCGAAAGGCGGCGCTGGGGCGGTGCCTGACGATGGATCGTTGGTGCGTGAGGCCTGGGACGGCCCGGTGACGAGGTTCAGCGGGGAATTCGCGCAGCACGCGGTGAAGGCGGGAGATCTGAGCGTGAAGATTTCTCCCAGTCCGCTGGCGTTTACGATTTCGGGTGCGGACGGCGCGGTGATTCAGCAATTAAAAGTGGATCGCGCGAGCGGAGTGGTTTCCTTCACGACGGGGAATTCGCCTTTGCTGGGATTGGGAGAGGGCGGACCGCAATTCGACCGGCGCGGATCGGTGGACACGATGAAGCGCGGGCAGGGCGGCTACAAACTGCAGACGAATGGCGGGCGCGTGCCGATTCCTTGGCTGATTGGGACGGCGGGGTGGGCGATGTTCTTCCACGCGCCGTTCGGGACGTTTGATTTTTCGGGGGCGGACAGCAAATTTCTACCGGCGGGGCCGGAGGCGGCTTATCCGCTGGACATTTTTTTCGTGGCGTCGCGGGAGCCGGCGACGATCATGAGCGAATACGCGCTGTTGACCGGAAAGCCGGAGTTGCCGCCGCGGTGGAGTTTCGGTTACATGCAATCGCACCGGACGCTGGGGAGTCCGGAGGAAATTCTGGCGGAGGCGAAGACGTTCCGCGAGAAGAGATTGCCGTGCGACGCGATGATTTATCTGGGAACGGGATTTTGTCCGAATGGGTGGAACACGGAGAACGGCGCGTTCGAATGGAATGCGCGCGCGTTTCCGGATCCGCCGAAGATGCTGGCGGAATTGCACAAGGATAATTTTCGCGCGGTGGTGCATGCGGTGATTTTGGCGGACAGGCTGACGGGGAGAGCGCAGGATCCGTGCGACGTTGCGAAATATGATGAGACGGAGGCGGGATGTTATTGGGACGCGCACCGCAAGGATTTCGCGATGGGCGTGGATGGATGGTGGCCGGATGAGGGCGATCCGTTGAACATCGCTTCGAGTTTGGTGCGCAACCGAATGTACTGGGAAGGGCCGCAGATTGACCGGCCGAATGAACGGCCGTTTGCTTTGCACCGCAACGGGTATGCGGGAATGCAGCGGTATGCGTCGTTTTTGTGGTCCGGGGATGTGTATTCGACCTGGGAGACGCTGAGAACTCATTTGCCGATTGCGGTGAATACAGGATTGAGCGGCGTGCCTTATTGGGGGACGGATATTGGCGGATTTGTGCCGACGAAGGAATTCACGGCGGAATTATTTGTGCGCTGGTTTCAATTTGGCGCGTTTTGCACTTTGTTTCGTTCGCATGGGCGGACGTGGAAGTTGCGTTTGCCGTGGGGTTGGAACACAGGCGATCCGGGGCCGGTGGAGATTCGCAATTATGGCGGCGCGGCGGTTCCGGATGCGAGCCAACTGCACAATCCGCAAGTGGAAATAATTTGCAGGAAATATCTGGAGCTGCGCTACCGGATGCTGCCGTACATCTATAGCGCGGTGCGCGACTGCACGTTGACGGGCATGCCGGTGATGCGTTCTTTGTGGCTGCATTATCCGAATGATGCGGCGGCGGTGGCGCGCGGGGATGAATATTTGTGGGGGCGGGATATTTTGGTGGTGCCAGTGGTGGAGCAGGGCGCGACTTCGCGGGCGGTCTATTTGCCGGAAGGGGATTGGTACGATTTTTGGACCGGGGAGCGCGTGAAGGGTGGGCGGGAAATTACGCGGGCTGTGGATTTGGAGACGACTCCTTTGTATGTGCGGGCGGGGGCGATTGTGCCTTTAGGGCCGGTGAAGCAGTTTACTGATGAGAAGGTAGAGGGGCCGCTGACGATTACGATTTATGCGGGAGCGGATGGTGCGTTTTCGTTTTATGAGGATGATGGGAATTCGTTCAATTACCGGAAGGGCGAGTGGATGGGGATTGAGATGCGGTGGAATGATGCGCGGCGCGTTTTGAAAATGGAGTTGGCTGGTGGATCGCGGATGTTGGGGACGGGGCGTCGGGAGATTGAGGTGAAGTTGGGGGACGCGGTGCGGAAGGTCATGTTTGAGGGGAAGGCGGTGGAGGTTTCGTTTTAGGGTTTTTTGCGCGAGTGAGTGGCGATTGGGTTGGTTGACCCGGGGGGTGAGCGATGGACCGGCGGGAATTTTTGCGGGATTTGGGAGTTACGTCTGCGGCGCTGGGTTATGTGGCGGCGAATGGTGCCGCGGCAGAGAAGACGGCGGCTGCGGAGCGGGCGAAGGCTGTTGGCTCTGATCCGACTCTTGAGCTGGGCCTGAGTTCTGGGCCGGCGCCCGATGTGACGGGTCACACTTTAGTTTGCGAATTCAAGGTTGGGGCGACCGGGTGGAAGGTTTACGAGGATTTGCGGACGCGCGACGGGGCGATCACTTTTATTTCTGCGGCGGGAGCATCGCGCGTGCTCGCGAAAAGCGCGGAGGCGACCTTTGCGGAGGCTGATCCGCCGTATCTCGGTTTGAAGCTTGCCGATATTGGAATGTCGGGGCCGGATTTATTGGCCGACAAGCTTTTGCAGCACGGCGATCCGGATCCGGCGCAGGTGAAATCCGCAGCGCCGCCGCAGGGAACGGCGAAAGAAGAGTCGCGCTGGCGATTGCCTTGGAACACTTTTGTGGGAACGAAAGAGTGCTCGGATACGATGCCGGTGTTTCCATCAGGGAATACGCGGACCTACCATCCGGGGCAATATTTTCCGGAGATCACGAATGATACGGCGAAAAAAAGATTTGAAGGACTGATTGGCGGGTGGATGCCGGCGGTGCGCAAGGTAATACCGATTTCGGACACTGTGTACCTGGAAGTCGTCGTGTTTGGAGACGTGGAGGCGCACGACCGGTTCATCGTGCAGACGTGGCATCGGACGACGCGCGTGGAAAACGGGAAAGTGGCGAAGGTGGTGTATGGATACAGCTATCCCGCGTTTCCTCCTACGCGGGAGGATCCGAGTGCGGAAGAATTCTATCGCGCGCTGCTGGTGTTTGCGGCGTACTGGGAAAAACAATTGCAGGATTTTGCATCGGCTGCGTTGCCCGACGATTCTTGGGTGAGTATGGCGAAGCATGCCTTCGCGAAGGAATTGATGGTGCGCCCGGGCGGCGTTTATCCGAAGTACGGAGCGGTGGATCGCGATTATTACGGGCCGGAATATGACGGGTTCCAGGATATTTTCACGATGGCGGTGTACGCGAATCTGGAGTGGGGGCGATGCGATGTTGCGCGGGAGATTATTGATAATTATTTGACGGATTTTACGGACGCGAAGGGAATGATCAACATGCGCGGGCCGGAGACAGCGCAGTTTGGTCTGACGCTTTCATTGCTGGCGCGTTATTTCAATTACACGCAGGATGCGGCGCTGCTCGAGAAGCATCGCAAAAAGATTGTGGCGACGGCGGCGATTTTGACGGAGCTGCACGACTTGAGTTTGCAGCTGCCGAAGGACGATGTGGGCTACGGGATTATTCACGGGTGGAGCGAGTCGGATTCTTGTTTGCATCCGAAGCCGATGGTTTGGTGGCTGCCTTATTTTGCGAATAATGCGTTTGCGGCGCGGGGACTTCGAGACATGGGAAGAGTATGGCCGACGATTCAGCCGGGCGCGGGACCTTTGGCGGGCGGGTGGTTGCAGCGCAGCAAGGATTTGCAGGACAAGATGATCGCTAGCATGCGCGCGAATGTGCGCGGCGATGTGACGCCGGCGTATATCGGGCCGTTGCCGGGAACGACCTTGATGTTTCGCGAATCACTGGAGAAGGAGCATCCGAGCCCGCAGCAGTGGGCGCATCGGGCGTACGCGGAACTTTTGCAGCCGGATGTGTTGCCTGCGAGTTTGGCCAACACCGTGATTGATTGCATGCGCGCTTATGGCGGGACGACTTTGGGAGTGGTGGCGAATATCGAGCGGCCGCATCCAGAGGGGCGCGATATTTTGGGATTTATTTCCTATGGGTATGCGCAGATGCTTTTGCGTTTGGATCGCGTCGAGGAGTATTTGCTGTTTCTTTACGCGCATCGATATCACGACCACACGCGGGGGAGTTGGACGGCGGGCGAGGTGTCGGGAGTGGATGGCGGCACGGCGCTTTTTTGCATTCCGGCGCAGCAGACGATTCCTTTGCTGGTGAGGTGGATGTTGGTGCTGGAAGATTCGGACGAGGGCAGAATTTATTTTGGGAAGGGGTTGCCGCGGGATTGGGTGGCGTCGGGGAGCGAGATACGGATTGCGGAGGCGCCGACGCGATTTGGGAGGGTGAGTTTCAGTATGGCGGCCGATCGCGGCGCGAAGAAGGTGAAGGCAAAGATTGATTTGGGGAAGGCTGGCGGGGTGAAGGAAGTGCACTTGAAATTGCGGATGCCAGCGGCGAACGCGGTGCAGCGGGTGACGGTTAATGGGCGACTGGTCGAGTTGAGTGGGGGTTCGCGTGATACGGTGATTTTTCCGACGGGTGGGGAGAAGCGGTTCGAGGTGGTTGGGCAGTTTATTTAGGATTGATGTTTTGAGCGTTGGCTTCTGTCGCACCTACGGTGCTCGGGTTTTTTTGCGATTTTTCTCAGCCCTTCCGGGCTGGGCTAGCTTATGCCGTGCCTCCGGCGCTGGTTAGGTGATTGGCGGCGACATGGTACCGCGGAAAAGAGCCGGCGGGACGCCGGCGCTACGCAAACCGCTCTGACGTTGCAGGTTGTGTCCATCCGAGGAAGGTTTATGACTGACAAGATTTCGCGCAGGGAATTATTGAAGACGAGTGTGGTTGCGGGGGCCTCGTCGGTGGTCTTGCGGAAACTGGACGGTGCGCGCGCGGCTGAGGCGTCGCCACATGATGCGTGCGCCGACGGCGCGACTTTGGAGCACGGAACCGCTCCGCGTGGCGCGACGCCCGCAGCGTTGTCCGGCGTTGCTGATGGCGAGATTGTGGCGCTGACTTGTAATGATGGGGTGTACGTGCCGCCGCGGGGGCAGAGTTTCTTCAAGTTTGGGTTTGATTTTCCGGAGCCGTCCGTCGCGTTTCAAGGGTTGCTGTTCTCGTTTCGATTGCACACGTTTGAAGATTGTTACGGACTGGATCGCGCGAGCATGACGGTGGAAAAAACGGCGGATGGATTTGAGATGCGCTGCTCGAATTTGGTGTGGGCCGGGGACCAGATGAAGGCTCCTGGCAGCGTGGTCGCGCGGGCGCGGAAGAGCGGCGATTATTTTGAGTGGAAGGTGTCTGCGGAAACGGACCGGCCGATTAAATCGTTGACTTCAATTGTACGCGGAGTGCCGCGAGGGCAAGTGTCGGTTTCGTGCAACAAGTTTTTCGATCCGAAGGATAACGAGATTTTGAAGGAGCATCCGTATCTTTTTGGCGGGATGACTACGCCGCTGGTGGTGATTCAGAAAGACAGCGGAGAATTCTTCTATCTTTCGGCGCGTGATGAACAGGTGCGGGCTACGCGATTTTATTTGCAGCCGGGGGATGAGGGATATCGCGCCGAATTGATCTACGAGCGCGAGGGGTGGGAGAAGAGCAACAAGATTGAAAGTCCGGCGTGGCGGGTGGGGAAAGCGCCGAGCATGGACGCAGCTTCGCGGATGCATTTCGATCATGTGGAGAGGGCGTTTCAGATTCCGGACTGGGAGAAGAGGACGGATGTGCCGGAGTGGTTTCGGGAAATTGCGCTGGTGCTTTCGATTCACGGGATGCACTGGACCGGATACATTTACAACGACTACGCGAAAATCGGGAGGACGTTGCAGTGGGCCGCGACGCAGATTCCGGCGAAGCGGGTGCTCGTTTTTCTGCCGGCTTGGGATGGGCGGTATTACTGGAATTATCCGCTGTATAAGGCCGATCCGCGCCTGGGGGGCGAGGAAGGATTTCGCGCCCTGATCGAGAAAGGGCAGAGGCTGGGATTCCGGATGATGCCGATGTTTGGCGCGAATGTGGCAAACCGGAATCATTCCATGTACGCGAAAGTTGCGAATGCGCAGACGGTGCGGATCGATGGAGATGATTTCGCGAATGATTGGGTGGACATGGACAACGACCGCAGCAACGACGGTTGGGGCGCGTTCATGAATCTTGCTGTTCCTTCGTGGCGAGAATATCTGGCGGGGCGGATTTCGGAAGTGATTGAGCAGTACCATGTGGATGCCTATTTTTTGGATATCGCGGGGGCGTGGGTCAACAATTTGAGCGGCGGAATGTATGAGGGGACTGTCGAGCTGGTGAAGGAATTGCGCGCGAAATATCCGGGAGTTCTGGCGGTCGGGGAAATGCATTACGACGCGCTGATGTCTTGCATTCCCGTGTACCAAGTGCCGCGGTCGCCGGCTTATCCGGCGGCTTTGACGAAGTATGCGCGGTCGTTCGAGCACTTGAGCCGTCCTGCTCCGGGGCGCGGGAGTACGGGCGTGCATGAAGACGGGTTCGCCAAATTCAAGCCGACGATGCCGGAGGAGAAGCACACGATTCCGACGATTACCGTGGTGGATGATACTTTCGAGAAGTATCGCGATGTGATGACTGAGGTGATTGTGGCGGCTCGGGTGCGGGCGGGGATTGCGTGATGGCGGGACATGTCTTGGGGAGCGTTCTTCTGGAACGGGTTTTTCAATTCGCGGTCGTGCGAAAATTGTGCCGAGACCGTGGCAGCACGTCGCGTTTCCATCTATAGTCAGTTCATGATCAGGCCGACCTGTTTGCTGCTTGCTACCTTTTTGATTGCGGGAATTTTTGCGCCTTGTGGTGTGGCGGGGGCGCAGGCGTCGGCGCCAGCGCAGGCCACCGCATCGGCTTCCGCGCCGACTTCGAAGAGCGCAGCGGGTGTGGATTATGCGGTGTCGGCGGCGCAGGGGATTGGGTTCGCGGAGAAGGGACGATGCCGCGAGGCTTTGCCGCTTTTGAAGAAGGCCATCCCGCATTTGACGGATAAGCAGCTGAAATTTGAGGCTGCTATGGCTAGCGCGCGGTGTGCGATGAGTCTCGATCAGGTGCAGACGACCGTCGATACCTTGCTGTTGCTGAACCGCGAGTATCCGCACAATCCGGAAGTCTTGTATGTGACGATTCACTATTTTTCGGAGTTGGCGAATCGCTCGGAGCAGGATTTGGTGAGTTCGGCGCCGGGGTCTTACCAGGCGCACAAGCTGGATGCCGAGGGGCTTGAGTCGCAGGAAAAATGGGACGAGGCGGCGGCGGAGTATCGGAAGATTTTGGAGGCGAATCCGAAATTGCCGGAAATTCATTACCGGTTGGGGAGGATTTTGCTTTCGAAGCAACCGCCGGCGGTGGAAGAAGCGAAGAAGCAGTTTGATGCGGAGCTGGCGATCGATCCGAACAATGCGGCGGCGGAATTTATGTTGGGAGATATTGCGCGGCAGGCGCAGCAGTGGGACGAGGCGATTGCGCATTTTTCGCGGGCGCTGAACATGGATTCGGGATTTGAGGAGGCGTATCTGGGATTGGGGATGGCTTTGAATGCGGCGGGGAAAAATTCGGAGGCGGTGGGGCCGCTCGAGTCGTACGTCAAGATGGAGGCGGCGGATCCGGCGGGGCATTATCAGCTTTCGATTGCTTATGCGCGGGTGGGAAGGAAGGCGGATGCGGAGCGGGAGATGGCGTTGCAGCGTGAGGCGGAGATTAAGGCGCAGGCGCGGGAGGGTTCGGGGAGGCCGCAGTAGCGGGCGGACAAGTCAAAAGATTTAACACAGAGGGCACGGAGAGAGCCGGAGGCAAATCGGAGACGGCGACCGACTGACAGCGTGGCAAACTGGGGCGCAGCAAGGAGCGCCCCTACCAACTCGTGCCGGCACGGTGGTACGGGTCGCCAATCGGGAGATTGGCGTTCCCAGGCAGCGGCGCCCAACGAGCGGCGGGCGCGGAGAAGATTTACTGCAATTCTCTTCGTGTGGTAATTCCAGCCGCACAGCCTGAAGGCTGTGCCAGGAAAACGGGTCGCGGTGCTACTTCCATTTTGCTTGGCCTTCTGTGATGGTGATGTAGCGATCGATTGGAACTTCTGTGAAGCGTTCCTTTATTCCGCTGGGTTGAGGCCACCGAATTTCCAGCCAATCAATTTTTGTATGCGGGCCTAGGCCTAGAACGATGCGCGGATCGTGGGCGGCCAGGTAGCTCCCGCCGCCAACTTTGGTGTGGGTGCGTTCGAGATCGCCGGAGCGATAGGTGACTTTAGCGCCTACTGCGTCAATATTCGATTTGCGACCGATCAGGTGGAGGCCTAGCCAGTGGTTTTGGCGTCCCGCGTTGTTGCGTAGGAGGACGGGCGCGCCGTTATTCGTCGCGATAAGGACGTCTACCGAGCCATCGTTATCGAAATCGCCCAGGGCCATGCCGCGTGCGGCTAGAGGCTTGGAAAAAATGGGGCCGCTTTCGAGGCTGACGTTTTTGAAACCGTTGGGCGTGTTGCGGAAGAGGAGGAGCGGTTCGCGATAGGTGACGTGCTCGACGCGTTTTTCAACTTCGTCATCGGGATGGCCGTTGCAGAGGAAGAGGTCGAGGTTGCCGTCGTTGTCGTAATCGAAAAATTTCAGGCCCCAGCCGCTCATGTACTGGGTGGTGGGGCCGATGCCGGTGGGAATGGAAACATCGGTGAAAGTTTCGTCTTTGTTGTTGTGATAGAGCGCGTACATTTCCTGGTCCACGTTGGCGACGAAAAGATCGAGGAAGCCGTCCTGGTCGTAGTCGGCGGCATCCACACCCATGCCGGAACGGGCGCGGCCGAAAGTGTTGTAGCCGACGCCTGCTAGCAAACCTGATTCTTCGAAGCCTTTTTTGCCGCGATTGAGGAAGAGGAAATTCGCGACCGTGTCGTTGCCGACGAAGAGATCCATCCAGCCGTCGTCGTTGATGTCCGCTGCGACGACTCCCCAGGCTTTTCCTAGCGAGGCGGCTATCCCGGAATCTTTGCTGACGTCAGTGAAGGTGCCGTCGCCATTATTATGGAAGAGATAGCTGGGCTCGGGGCCGTAGACGTTGGGTTTGCAGTACCAGCGTTCACCGCTGATGGTGTTGCCGCAAAATTTATTTTTGGATTTGTCGAAATCGACGAAGCGGCAGACGAAGAGATCGAGGCGGCCGTCGTTGTCATAATCGAACCAGACGGCGCTGCTGCCCCAGCCGGGAGCTGCCACGCCGGCTTTGGCGGTGACATCGGTGAAAGTGCCGTCGCCATTATTGTGATAGAGAATGCTGCGGGGATACTGCGTGACGTAGAGATCGGGGAAACCGTCGGCGTCGTAATCTCCGACCGCTACGCCCATGCCGTAGGCGTTTCCTGACACGCCGGCTTTCTCGGTTACGTCGGTGAAGGTGCCGTCGCGATTATTGCGATAGAGCGCGTTGCGCAGAGGCTGAGGCGGAGCGTAGAAATCGCAGGGGCCGCTGTTCACCAGGTAGATGTCCATCCAGCCGTCGTTGTCGTAATCGAGGAAGCCGCAGCCGGCGCCGACGGTTTCGGGGAGATACCATTCGGGGGAGCGGCCGTTGGTGTGGGTCCAGTTGATTTTTGTCGCGGAGGGCGGCATTTCTTCGAAGGCGGGAGCGACAGGTGGCAACAGGCGGGCGCGGTGTGCGGAGAGGTTGCTGAAGCTGAAGCCGGAGCTGGCTAGCAATTGCAAGAAGTGGCGGCGCGGAAGTGATTTCCAGCGTCCGTCTTGAACTCTCGACATGCAGCGTGCCTCCTGATTCCATTGCGCGAGTGACATTGCTGCAGACTACTTTACGGATGCGCGACGAATCCTGCGCCTTCTTTGATTATGACGATTTTGTTTGCTGGGACATTTTTTAATTCTTGCTTCTGGCCGCTGGGCCAGCTGATCTGCAGGCTGTCGATTGCTGCGGCGTGGCCTACGCCGAAATGCAGGCGCAAATCACTTTGCGAAATGTAGCTGCCGCCGCTGCGGACTTCTTGCAGTTGCTGGCGGCCATCGGCGTGCAGAGTGACGCGGGCGCCGATTGCGTCGCGATTGGATTTTGTTCCGATTAATTTTACGGTTAGCCAGTTTCCTTGGAGAGCGTCGTTTTTCAGGAGGCTAGGCGCGTCGTAACTGTTATTTACGAGAAGCTGGACGCTGCCGTCATTGCGAAAATCGGCGGCGACCAGGCCGTGGCTGTTGAATGGTTTGATGATGCCGGGGCCTGCGTCGAGCGAAACATCCTTGAATTTGCCGTTGCGCTCATTCCAGTAGATTAATTTTCGTTCGCGGAAAGAGCTCAGCAGACCTTTGCCTTCGATTTCGGGATAGACGTGACCATTCACGATTACGATGTCTGGCCAACCGTCGTTATCCACATCCACGAAGAGAGCTCCCCAGCCCAGGAATTGTACGTTGCCGCCGAGGCCTGCATGGAGAGTGGCGTCGGTGAAGGTGCCATCGTGATTGTTGCGGTAGAGAGTGGAGCTGTCGTCGGAGAAATTTGTTTTGATGATGTCGAGCCAGCCGTCGCCGTCGTAGTCGCCGGCGTCTACGCCCATGCCGGCTTGGGTGTGTCCGTCTTCGTTGTAGGCGACGCCGGCATTGAGAGCGACGTCGGTGAAACTGCCGTCACGATTATTGTGGAAGAAAAGATTGGGGGAGGAATCGCAGGAGACGTAGATGTCCGGCCAGCCGTTATTTTCGAAATCGGCGGCGAGGGGGGTGAAGCAGTAGTGCGGCACATTGTCTTTCAGGATTAATTTGTCGGAGACGTCGGTGAAAGTGCCGTCGCCATTGTTGTGATAGAGCTCGTTGCGCGTGCCTTTCAGGCCCATGGGGCCGCAGAAAACCGGCTGACCTTTCCAATCGCAGGCGGAGGCGCTGGAGGGATCGTTCAGTTGTGCGGGGTCGAAATCAACGTAGCGCGCGACGAAAAGATCGAGGTGGCCGTCGCGATCGTAGTCCACGAAGGAGCAGCCGGTGCTCCAGCGTGTGTCTTCGTGTGCGAGGCCGGATTTTTTGGTGACGTCGGTGAACGTGCCGTCGCCATTGTTGCGGAGTAACACGTTGTGACCCCAGAAAGTGACAAAGAGATCGGTGAAGCCGTCGTTGTCGTAATCGCCGGCGCAGACGCCTTGGCCCCATCCGGTGAGGGCGACGCCAGCTTTTGCGGTGACGTCGGTGAAAGTGCCGTCGCGATTATTGTGATAGAGGTGGCTGGTGGGTTCCTGGCCCTTGGGGAAACCTTCGAGGGTGCTGCCGTTGACCAGGAAAATGTCGGGCCCGCCATCGTTGTCGTAATCAATCACGGCGGCGCCCGAGCCGGTACTTTCGATGATGTACTTTTTTATGCGGTCGCCGCCGTATTCGGTGCGGGCGGTTAGGCCGGCTTGGGAGGCGATATCCACGAAATGAATTCTTGGGGGCGCGGGCGGAGTGGATTGCGGGATTGTGATGGTGGCGGGTTGTCGCCGTGCGGTGGCGTGAACAGCGACGTGAAACGACCACGGTAAAAACAACACGAGGGCGATTATTTTCGCGGCGGAGCGGATGGACATTTAGCTTCGGCCAGCTTCGGGAGAAGTTTTGCTAGAGCGATGAGCCAAGAATCCCTGCACGGTGCGCGACCTCTGATGTAGGCTACCAGCGTTGTCAACTTTTTCGGAGCGCATAGCGAGTTTTTTCCGGTGCCGAGACATTTCAATATTTCGAGGCGCGATTTGTTGAAGTCCGTGGGTGCGGTTTTGGCGGCGCCGCGATCCGCCTGGAATGGTGCGGGAGCGTCTATTCCCGTGACTTATGTTGATGTGGCAGCCGCGGCTGGAATTACTTTTCAGCACGACAATGCCGCGTCGACGGAAAAATATTTGATTGAGACGATGGGATCCGGGTGCGGCTGGATTGATTACGACCAGAACGGATTGATGGATTTGTATCTGGTGAACGGCGCGGCGACGCGGCTGTACACACCGAAGCACCGGCTGCAAAGCGCGCTGTATCGGAACAATGGCGACGGGACGTTCACCGATGTGACGTTGAAGGCGGGCGTAGGAGCGGAAGGATTATTTGGGATGGGCGTCGCGGTGGGCGATTACGACAACGACGGATTTCCGGATCTTTTTGTGTTGGGGTATGGGCGCTGCATTCTTTTCCATAATAATGGCGACGGAACTTTTACGGACGTGACGGCGAAGGTGGGAGTGGAGAATTCCGGCCGCTGGGGATCGAGCGCCGCGTGGTTTGATTACGACAACGACGGGCGGCTGGATCTGGTAATTGCGAACTACGTGGATTGGGCGCCGGACAACAATTTCTGGTGCGGCGATCATGGGCCGGGCCTGCGCAGTTATTGCCACCCGGACAATTATCACGGGCAGGCTCCGACACTTTTTCACAACAATGGCGATGGGACGTTTACGGATGTGAGCGTGCGATCGGGTGTGGGAGCAAAGCCGGGGAACGGATTGGGCGTAGTGACTTTTGATTACGACGACGACGGTTGGCAGGACATTTTCGTCGCGAACGATTCGATGCCAAATTTTTTATTTCACAACAATCGCGACGGAACTTTTCGCGAAGTGGGGTATATGGCCGGCGTTGCGGTGAGCATGGACGGTACGTCGGAAGCGGGAATGGGAGTGGACGCGGCCGACGCGAGCGGAAGCGGGCGGATGGATTTGATCGTGACGCACCTGGATTCGCAGCTGGCGCGGTTTTATCAGAACATGGGCGGCGGAGTGTTTGATGATGCGACGCTGCGGTCGAAGATTTCGTATGCGACGTTTCACATGAGCGGGTTCGGGACGCGATTCATGGATTATGACAACGACGGCTGGCGCGACATTTTCATGTGCGACGGGCATATTTTGGACAATATCGAGCGGTATCGCGGCGAGGTGCGCTATGCCGAGCCTAAGCTGATGTTTCGCAATACGGGGCGAGGGATTTTCGAGAATGTGAGCAACCGGCTGGGAGCGGATTTCGTGCGTCCGCGGGTGAGCAGGGGCGCGGCGATTGGGGATTTTGACAACGACGGCGATTTGGACGTGCTGGTGAACAACAATGGGGAGCTGGCGCAGCTGTTGCGGAATGACGGAGGCAACGCGAATCACTGGCTGGAGATTTTTCTGATTGGGACGAAATCGAATCGGGATGGAGTGGGGGCGCGGGTGAAGCTCACGGCGGGCGATTTGACGCTTTACGATCAGCGTGAGGGTGGGATGAGCTACCAATCGGCGCAGGATCCGCGGCTGCATTTTGGATTGGGAGCGCACGCGACGGTGGAGGCGCTGGAGATTAAGTGGCCTAGCGGGGTGGTGACGAAACTTGCTGGGATCAAGAGCGATCAGATTATTTCGGTGAACGAAGGCGAGGGGTTGGTGGAGCGGCCGTTTCCGCGCGTTGCCGCCAAGACGCGATAAATTGAGATGCGCTGACTATTCCACTCTTGACGGCGCGGTGGTGGCTTTATGGTCGCTGGGGCCCGAGCGGATTTTCGCGGCCTGGGCTTCGTTGAGATTGGCGAGGATTGCGAGCATTTTCTGGGCTTGATCCAATTGGCCCCGCTTACGGTAGGCGGCGGCTAGGTGCGAGTACACCGAAGTATTGGTGGGATCGAGTTGGCGCGCAATTTCCAGGTGGGTGATGGCGTCGTCGTAGCGGCCGGCCATCAGATAGATTTTGGCCAGGGCAATTTGCGAGCGCGAGTTGTCCGGATGTCCGGCCACTGATTTTTCCAGCGCGGTTTGGGCTTCGGCGAATTCCGGTTGGCCGGGCGCGACGCCAGAGCGAATGAGCGCTTCTCCCAGAAGCGTGAGCAAGATGTGATTCTCATGGCCAGCGGCGATGCCCTGGCGCGCGGCGGCAATCGTCTCTGGAATTTTTCCTTCCACTAAATTCTGTTGCGCGATTGCCATGTAGGCGATTTCTGTCTCGGGCGCGAGCTTCGCGGCCTCGGCAAAATCGGCTGCAGCGAGGTCGCCGCGTTCGAGCAGAGTCTCGAAAACACCGCGTTCGTAGAACAAGCGTGCGGAGTGCGGCAGATTTTCGATGCCGAGATTTACAACTTTCACTCCTAGCGGGTAGTTCTGATGGTCCATGCAGGCGTCGGCGACGAGGACGTAAAGTTTTTCGTTGGCAGGGCTGATGACTGCGGCTTGTTGAAGAGCTGTAAACGCTTGCTCGGGTTGCGAATTCCCGACGTACGCCTGGGCCAAGAGATTGTAGACGCCGGCGGTGGGATGCGCGGCGCTGCTCAGGGTGGTGAGGATGCTAATCGCTTTTTCGAACTGGTTGATTGCGGTGTAACAGAGCGCGAGGTTGAAGTCTGCGGCGAATTCGTTGGTGACGCGGCCTTGCGCCGCGAGGAGATGCGGGATCGCTTCGCGAAAGTGGCCTTGGCGCGTTAGGTCGGTTCCGGTCTGGAGTTCTTGATTGGCTGAGTCGGATGAGTTGACTGAGGAGGATGCGTCATGGTCGTTAGTGGGTGGCTTGGTCTGGGATTGTAGCCTGCCGGGGGATGGTTGCGCTGTCGCAAACGAGCATCCGCAAATGCTCATTACAAGCGCGAGAAAGATCGCGAGCCGTCGCGGAAGAGCATCGCTGCTTCGCGCGCTGATATACATCGCGGATTGAGGGAGTCCATTCAACGCTGGATTCGTTCTAGCACGAGATCGACCTGATTCTGCCAGCAATCGCGGCGCGTGAGAAGTCGTGGGTGCATGGAACGATGTGGAAGTCAGGCCGAGCGAAAGAAGACTGGCAGGGGGACTGGCTGGCGAGCTGAGGTGGCGGGGAGTAGTAGGAATCCATTAGGGAGGGCAAGAAATGGCTTGACAGGATATCGAATACAATATAAAAGACACGGCATCGAGTGGGTGGTCCGTCCCATTGGGGTAATGGGGATTATGAGTAAGCGTTTACTCTATAGAAAAACATTGACGATTTCCGCTGGAGCAGCACACCTGCCTGGCCGCGCTTGCGCTACCACCCTAGCATGCGGCGCGGCCGTTCCTTCTGGTTTGCAATTCGATCGACGCAACAACGGCGAGGCTGAAATCATTTATGGCACGACGAGGAGTGGCCATGTCCTATAAGACTTTTGATCGGGTCCTCGTGCAATTTTGCGGACGTTTCGGTTCAAGTTCTGTGTGCGGCGAGTCGCGAAAAAGTTCCGGCGGTGAACAAGGAGGAAATATGTCGCGCAGTTTCTCATTGGGATTCTGTTTGAGCGTGCTGGCGTGTTTTCTGGCGGTGGTGGCGTTGGGAGTGCAGCCGGCGTGGGGACAGGCGGGGAGCCAGGGTTCGATCAACGTGACCGTTATGGATCCTAGCGGCAGGCTTGTGCCGGGCACGACACTGACGCTGCAAGATCTTTCGACGAATGACATGCGAACTGCCGTAACGTCGGGCGATGGAACATACACGTTCGTCAACCTGTCGCTAGGCACTTATAAGCTGACGGTGACGAAGGCGGCTTTTCAGACGCAGACGTTCACCGAAGTCACGGTCCATGCGACCCAGGTGACCGATATCGTTGCGAGTTTGAGGGTTGGCCAGGAGACGGAAACGGTGGAAGTTCGTGAAAACGAGACGCCGTTGGTGGAAACGACATCAAACGCCCTCGGCACGAATATTGACATGAAACAGCTGGAAAATTTGCCCTTAAGCGGACGCGACGTAAGCACGTTGTCGTTTTTGGCGGCGGGATTCACTGGTACGCCTGGGAACGGCAACGGCACGTGGAACGGACTGCCGGTGATCGCGCAGGGAAACAATATAGACGGAGTGATTTCGAGCACCAGCCGGATGAAATTCTCAGGAAATCAGCAACCGGCCCTGCAAGCGCGCTTGGAAGACATTCAGGAAATGACCGTGCAAACGGACCAACTGGATGTGAACCAGGGGTACGGCGCGACGAACATGCAGGTAAACTTCATCACGCGCCGCGGCACGAATGCGTATCATGGCCGTGTGTTTGATAATTATCAGAATGCTGGATTGAACGCGAACAGCTGGGCCAATGATGCGTCGGGCCTTCCGAAAAACAAGTTCATCAAGAATGATTTTGGGGGCAGCATTGGCGGCCCGATCCTGAAAGATAAGCTGTTCTTTTTCGGTACCTTTGCGATGTCCAAGCAGCCCGGCGCCTACACACAGACGAACAACGTCCTGACGACGGCCTCGCAGAGCGGTCTGTTTTCTTTTAGCGGACCCGGGGGCGTTACCCAATCGGTGCAATTGATCGGAACACCGACTAGCGTCGCAGCGGTGGCGGGCGTTAACAACACGATTAACAGCGTTTACACCGCGGAACAGACCAAGATCAACAGCATCCTTTCGCTCGGGAAATTGACGAACGTGGCGAATGACCCCAGCGTTCAGCTTCTAAGTTTTCAGGTAGGCAGCCCCATAACGCAGTATTTTCCGACGATTCGGGTTGATTACAACATGTCACAGAGCATCCGATTCAACTTGGCGTGGAACGAAACGAAGTTCAACGATGCTGGCCAAACCGCTCCGTGGTTTCCAGGCGCCGCTTTCAGCAACTCCGACGGGGCCAACAATGGGAAAGCCTACACCGCAGCTTTTGGGTTTGACTGGACCATTAAGCCTACGCTCGTGAATCAATTCCGCGGCGGATTCCTGTACAACTGGGACATTTACGGCGCGGGAGTAGCGCCGCCGGTCCCGGGATCGAGTCAAAACGTACAGTGGAACTATCCGACCTACAACGGGAACATGTCTGGAGATTTGTTTCAACAGCCAACGTCCACCTACTACCCACTTTTTAATATGTCTGATTCCCTGACGTGGCAGCATTCCGCCCACACATTTAACTTCGGATTCTCATGGTATCGCGAGCAGGACCATTACTGGAATGCTCCGTCCGGTATCGAATTTACGAACCTGGGTCTGGTAACCGGCGATCCGGCGTTGAATCCGATGGCAGCTGCGTTGAGTGCGGCAGGCGCGAACTCGGCACAACAGACCGAAGGAGAGCAACTGTACGCTATCCTTGCGGGGGACATTGGGGCGTCGAACGGCTATGCCGTTCGTACGGCGTTCGCTCTCAACCCTCAGACCAAGCAATACCAAACCAACTCGACGGCACCATTCGTACTGGATGAGTTACAGAAAGCCTGGGGTTTGTTCTTTCAGGACTCTTGGAAGATAAAGCCGAACTTCACTCTGAACTACGGACTGCGATGGGACTTTACGGGTGACGACCACGACCTGAAGAATGCGTATGAAAGCGTCGGATTGGACGGAGTGTGGGGGCCGTCTGGAGCAGGAAACGAATTCAAGCCCGGGGTTCTAACGGGGAACCAAGACCCGCTGTTCGTAGCCAGAGGGCATCAATACAACTCCTGGAACGTAAGTCCACAGCCACAGATTGGATTTGCGTGGAGTCCGGCCTTCACAGACGGTTTCATGGGTAAGCTCACGGCTCAAGGCCAAACGGTGGTTCGAGCCGGATTCGCATTTAGAAAGTACACCGAGCCGTATCAGTTCTTTTGGGACGCCGCGACCGATTATGGCGCGTTTTTCTATCAGAACAATCAGCTCGTTGACAGCCTTACTCCAACCTCAGCGGGCCAATTCAAGCCGGGGTCGCTGCTGCTCGGACAACCATTTCCACCGTACCAAAACCTGACCCCGAACTACACGACGACCTATCCCGAAGCCGGGTTGACGTTCGTGTATCCTTACCAGCAGATTTTCAATCCCGGAATCGCGTTAGGTGCGTTTGATCCGAATATCAAGCAGCCTTACACTGAATCCTGGAACCTGAGTATTCAGCGTCCGATTGGCCGGAACAACGCGATCGAGTTCCGCTACATCGGCAGCCACAGCGTGCATCAGTGGCTGAACGTGTTCACCGACGAGGTGAATATTTTTGGTGGAAACGGAAACGCCGGATTCCTGCCGCAGTTCCAGCAAGCGCAGAAGAATCTGGCCATTAACGCCGCAAACGGGAATCCGAATTCTTTTGCGAATAACGGGTTTGCGGGGCAAGCTGCGACACCCATCTTCGACGCGGCGTTCACGGGTGTGCCGGCGGGGCAAGGTTATGGGAACTCGACCTTTATTTCGATGCTGCAAGCAGGAGCAGCCGGCGGACTGGCTACAGCGATGGCTGGCGGACCCGGTGGCAGCCCGACGTATTTCTGCAACATCGTGACAACTTTTGCTCCCTGCGCGGCGAACGGCGGCTATACGGGAGCCGGCGGGACGCAGCCGATCAACTATTTCCAGATGAACCCGCTGAACACTGGGCAAGATGTGGGGTTGACTACAGCAGCTGGCTACTCGAATTACAACGGGCTCCAAATAGATTTCCGACAGAAGCAATGGCACGGGATGCAGTTCGATGCGAACTACACCTGGAGCCATACGCTAGGAATCAACACGCAGAATTCCTGGACCGGGGTGTTCAATCAGTTTTCTTTGCGCAACCTGCGACAGAGTTACGGGCCGCTGCCGTTTGACATTCGAAATTCTTTCCATGCGAACGGCACCTACGATCTGCCGTTTGGCTCCGGGAAGCAATTCGTGAATCAGACGGGGTGGGTGGACAAGCTCGTTGGAGGTTGGTCAGTCGGAACGATCTTGACGCTGCAGAGCGGAGAGCCCTTCCAGCTCCTTGGTGTTCAGTCCATCAATGGAAATATTTCATCCACTTATAATGACTTCGGCGATAGCGGTATGGTGCTGAACGGTGTAACAACGTCGCAATTGCAGAGTTCCGTCAGCGTCTACCATGTCCCTGGGCAAACCACGGTGGATCTAATCAACCCGAAGTACCTTGCCTCTAACGGAACCGCCAACCCCGCGTATATCACTCCCAACACGACCCCGGGAGCATTCGCATTGAACCCGTGGTTGTACGGACCCCGATATTTCAACCAGGACATTGCTATCAGCAAGCAGATACCAATCAACGAGCGGTTTCGCGTGTCGTTTCAAACCGAGCTTCTGAATGTGTACAACCATCCGAACTTTGGTCCAACGCCGGAAGGGCTCCAAGCTGCCAGTCCCGCGAACGTAAATATTAACAACGGCAGCTTTGGTCAAGCTGGCACGATCACTACCCCGAACAGCCCGGGAAACAACGGAGCGAGAGAAATTGAGTTTCGGTTGAATCTATTTTTCTAGTTTGTTGCGGCCAGGTCCACCCTCCATCGCGTTCGCTGGATGCCAGTTCTGGCATCCGGCGGGCGCGTCGGTTTTTTTGGTTCGGCTGTAAATCGCTGGTGATACTGTGTCCCTGCTCTTCCGCTCTCCGCAAGAGTCTGGAGGGATTTGCAACCGTGAAAATCAACAGGTTTATTTGGCTGCTGGCGGGGGCGCTTTGTTTGTTTCCTGCGGCGTCAAGCAGAGCGCAGGAGCAAAACGCTGGGCCGACCCCGCCGATGGGGTGGAACAGCTGGAATCATTTCGCGGAGCGGGTAGACGACCGCGGCGTGCGCGCGGCGGCGGATGCGCTGGTGGCGAGCGGAATGAAGGATGCCGGGTACGTCTACATCAATATTGACGATACCTGGGAAGCCGGCCGCGACGCGCAAGGATTCATCCAGCCCAACCAAAAATTTCCAGACATGAAGGCGCTGGCTGATTACGTACATAGCAAGGGCCTGAAAATCGGCATCTATTCATCGCCCGCGGCGAAAACTTGCGCTGGTTATGAGGGCAGCCTGGGGCACGAAGAACAGGACGCACAGAGCTACGCGAAGTGGGGAATCGACTATTTGAAATACGATTGGTGCCAATCGAGCGGCACGCGCGAAGAAATGATTGCGGCGTACACCAAGATGCACGACGCGCTGAAGAAAACGGGACGCCCCATGGTGCTGAGCCTTTGCGAATACGGATGGAACAAGGTGTGGGAGTGGGGCCCTTCGGTGGGCGGGAATTTGTGGCGCACCACCGGCGACATCAGCGACCAGTATCGCGTGATGGCGGACATCGGCTTCAGCCAGAACGGCCTGGAAAAATTCGCCCGCCCCGGACATTGGAACGATCCGGACATGCTGGAAGTGGGCAATGGCGGAATGAACGAGGATGAATACCGCACGCACATGAGTCTGTGGGCGATTCTGGCGGCGCCGTTGATTGCGGGAAACGATCTGACGAGGATGACGCCCTTCACAGTGGAGCTGCTGACGAATCGCGAAGTGATTGCCGTGGACCAAGACCCGCTCGGCAAGCAGGGGTATCGCATCGCGCAGGAAGGACCGTTTGAGATCTGGATGAAGCCGCTCGCGGATGGGAGTAAGGCGGTTGGATTGTTTAATCGGCAACGCAGCACCGAGCAGATGACGGTGAAACTGTCGCAGCTCGGGATCGAGGGCGAAGCGTCGGTACGCGATTTGTGGTTGAGGAAGGATCTGGAAACTGCGAGTGGGGCGTTCAGCGCGTATGTGCCGAGCCATGGGGTTGTGATGGTGAGAATCAAGGCGAGATAATGGATGCGCTCCCATTTTTGGAAGACGCTGTGGCGTTGCGATTTCGCGGAACGCTTTAAGGCGGGCGGCCTGATATGGAGCGTCGCGCAATGGATAACACATGTATTTTCAGCATGTTATGGCAATTTTGGATTCAGTAAAGTGCTTGCATAAAATTCGCAATCGGATATATTCCGTAGAGGGTTGTCATGCCAGCAGACCTCCCGACGATACTAACGAGAATGAATCCGGAGATCGTTTCAAGGAGAGCGCGTCGGGCTGCAGCAATCTGAGTAAACGCTTCCTCGAAATTGGGGTTGTGACGGGTCGGTGGCAAGTTGTAGCGAAGAACGGGAGGGCTTAACGTGAAGTTTCCCAAGGGGGTTTCGCGGCGGCAATTTGTATCCGGGGTGATGTCGTCGGCAGCGCTGGCGTGCCTTCCGAAAACGGCGGGAGCTTTCGCTGGGGGCGCTGCTTTCGAGGATCTGCTGCTGCAAGGCGGACGTCCGCGCGGTCCCGAAGGACGCGTGACGGCGCTTGCCGCGCCATTTCCAATGGAGCAGGTGCGTTTGCTGGATGGGCCGTTCCTGGATGCCACCAAAGCGAATCTGCAATACCTGCATTCTCTACCTGTTGATCGCCTGGTGCACAATTTCCGCGTGAACGCGGGATTGGCAAGCACGGCGGAGCCTTTGGGCGGCTGGGAAGCTCCCGATTGCGAGCTGCGCGGACATTTCACGGGACATTTTCTTTCGGCGTGCGCGCTGGCGTATGCCAGCACGGGCGACGCGGAATTGAAAACGAAGGGTGAAGCAGTGGTGGCCGAGCTCGCAAAATGCCAGGACGCGAAGGGAAACGGTTATCTGAGTGCGTTTCCGGAGAGTTTTTTTGACCGGTTGAGCGACGGCAAGGGCGTGTGGGCGCCTTTCTATACGCTGCACAAGATCATGGCGGGAAATTTGGACATGCACACGTACTGCCAATCGGAGCAAGCTCTGGCGGTGGCTGAGGGCATGGCGCGGTGGATGGGCCATTGGACGAATGGCATCAGCGACGATCACATGCAGCGAATTTTAAAGACCGAGTATGGTGGAACGAATGAGGCGCTTTATAACTTGAGCGCGGTTACGGGGAAGTGGCAGTACTTTCGCACCGCGACGCGATTCGAGCAGCCGGATTTCTTTGGTCCGCTGGCGGGACATCGAGATGAGCTGAAGGGCCTGCACACGAATACCAATATTCCCAAAGTAATTGGCGCGGCGCGGAGATACGAGCTGACGGGCGATCCTTATTACCACGAGGTGTCCAAGTATTTCTGGGAAGAGGTGACGCAAGAGCGTGCTTACGTGACGGGCGGGACGAGCAATGGCGAAGGATGGGACACGGACGCGGGAAATTTGTCGAAGGCGTTAAGCTTGTGGTCGGAGGAATGTTGCTGCGGGTACAACATGCTGAAACTGACGCGGCACGTGTATCAGTGGACGGCGGATCCGCGGTACATGGATTATTACGAGCGGGCGCTCTTTAATTCGCGGCTGGGGACGCAAAATCCTGACAATGGGATGAAAATGTATTATTTCCCGCTGGAGACGGGCTACTGGAAGTTTTTCCATTCGCAATTCAATTCGTTCTGGTGCTGCACGGGAACCGGCGTGGAAGAATTTTCAAAATTTACCGATTCGATTTATTCGCACAACGAGCACGACGTGTTCGTGAATCTGTTTATCGCTTCTGAGGTGCGCTGGCCCGAGAAGGGGCTTACCGTACGCCAGAAGACGAGCTTTCCCGGACAGGAAGGCACCAGCATCACGGTGAAAGCGGAAAAACCGGTGCAGGCGGGCGTCAATATACGAATCCCGATCTGGGCGGTGGATGGCGGCACCGTGGAGCTGAACGGAAAGGCTCTGCCCGTATTTTCCAGCCCCGGAAGCTATCTGAGAATTACGCGGGAGTGGGCGGATGGCGACCGGCTGGAGGTGAAGTTGCCGATGCGGTTGCGAACCGAACCGCTGCTGGGTGATCGAACACAGGTAGCGGCGCTTTACGGGCCAATCGTGCTGGCTGCCCGCTTGGGAACCGAGGGATTGACGGAAGCAATGCAGTACGACCCCGATCATGGGCCGACGCAACTGGCTCCTCCGCATGCCGATGCGAAGGGTAGCGCGAATATTTTTGCGAAATCCGCGGAGGAAATACGTACCGCCGCGTGGATTGAGCCCGTGAAGGGGCAGCCTTTGACATTTCAGACGGTGGGCCAGAAGAATGCGACGATGTTGGTTCCGCTGAATCAAATCTTCGGAGAGCGATACGCGGTTTACTGGAAGACGAGCACGCATTCCGAAGATGCCGACGGGTAGTGTTTTTCAGCACGCGGGCGTTTGCCGTTTGTAGAATTCGCGTGCGGGCGCCCTGGATTCGATGCAGGCGTTGACGGAACCGCCATGAGAGTGGATAGTACGTGGCACGCGTCACGGAGATAGGCAGTGAGCATTCACGAAGTTGCGAAGATGGCGAAGGTTTCGATCGCGACGGTGTCGCGCACGATCAATGGTGTGCCTACGGTGACGCCGCAGCTTTCGCGGCGCGTCTGGAAGGTGATCGAAGAGCTGGGATATTACCCGAACACGCAGGCGCGCGCGCTGGTGTCCGGACGCAGCCGAATTTTTGGATTGATTGTTTCGGAAATTACCAATCCGTTTTTTCCTGAGATTGTGCAGGGGTTTGAGGACATCGCGGTTCAGAACAACTACGAGATTCTAACGACCTCCACGGTGCACGACCCCGGGCGAATGGCGCTTTCGGTCCGGCGGATGATCGAACGGCGCGTGGAAGGCGTGGCGGTGGTGACGTTCGGGATGGAAGAAGCGCTGTTCGATGATCTGAAATCGCGCAACGTGCCTTTGGTGTTTATTGACGTGGGGCCGCCGCTGCCGCGGATCAGCACGATCAAGATCGATTATTTGCACGGGCTGCGACAGGCGGTGCAGCATCTGGCCGCGCTGCGCCACGAAAAAATTGCGTTTGTTTCTGGCCCGCTGACGCTGAAGACTGCGCTTGCGCGACAACACGCGTTCATGCAGGCGATGGACGAGATTGGATTGGCCGTCGATCCGCAGCACCTGGTGGAAGGAAATCACACGATGGAGGGCGGCATCGCGGCGATGCAGAAGCTTTTCGCTGTCGCGGAGATTCCCACGGCGGTCATCTGTTCGAATGATATGACGGCGCTGGGTGTGATGCGCGAAAGTTACGCGCAGGGGATCCACGTTCCGAAGGAACTTTCGGTGGTGGGATTCGACGACATTCGTCTGGCGCAGTTCGTGATTCCGCCTTTGACCACGGTAAAAATGTCGCAAGCAGAGATTGCACGCTTGGCCTTCAATGCGCTTCTGACGGATGTACGGCGAAAAAATCCTTCGCCGACCGGAAGCGAATATATGCTCCGCACCAGCTTGGTCCTTCGCGATTCCACCGCCCTGGCTCCGAAAACAGCGCGCCGGAAAAAACCCAAAGCCCCCGAATCCGACGCTGCGGGGAACAAGTAATCTTTGTGAGTTGAGGCCGCAGTTCATTACATGGGCTGGGGCATGCACTGGCACGAAAATTAACCTCTAGGGGCGCGGTTTTTTATGGCGATCGTTGCAGGGGTAGATTTCGGGACGTTGAGTGTTCGCGTTTCGATCGTGGACAGCAAGAAGGGCACGCTGGAATCCGCCGTGGCCGAATATCCACTGCATCGCAAGCGCGAGGACCCGGAGTTTGCGACGCAGTCGCATGAAGATCACATGCGCGCGCTGGCCGCGGCTACGCGTGAGGCTCTGAAGAAGGCGGGAGTGCGGGGCGAGGACGTGGAGGCGATCGCGTTGGACACGACCGGATCATCGGTCGTGCCCGTGGATGCGAAGATGGACCCGCTGGACGATTATTATTTGTGGTGCGACCATCGCGCGAAGGCTGAGGCCGCGGAGATCACGGAACTCGCAAACCGTGAGGGACTGGAAGCGATTCGCTGGTGCGGCGGTGTGTATTCATCGGAGTGGGGATTCGCGAAACTGCTGCACTGGCTGAGACACAATCCGGATAAGCGCGGGAAATTCGCGAGCGCGTTCGAGCATTGCGACATGGTTGCGGCGACGCTGTGCGGCGTGAACGATCCGAGCAAGGCGAAGCGCAGCATTTGTGCGATGGGGCACAAATGGCTGTGGCACGCCGATCTGGGCGGGCTGCCTTCCGAGGAATTCTTGGTGAAATTGGATCCGCTGCTGGCTGGGGTGCGCGCGAAACTTGCGGGGCAGTATGAAACTTCAGACAAGATCGCCGGAAAGCTGGCTCCGTACTGGGCCGAGAAGCTGGGGTTGCGCGCGGGAATTCCGATTCCCGTCGGCGCGTTCGATGCGCATTGGGACGCGATTGGCGCGGGCACGCAGGAAAAAGATGTGGCGAACGTTGTGGGCACATCCACTTGCATTATTGGAATTTCGAGCCAGACGCAGTTGGTGCCGGGCGTTTGCGGCGTGGTGCAGGGCAGCGTGCATCCGGGTTATACGGGGATCGAGGCCGGCCTCTCGGCCACAGGAGATATTTTTGAGGCGATTGCGCGACGGGCGAACACGACGATTTCGCAATTGAGCGTGGGGCTGGAAAAATATCACGCGGGGCAGACCGGATTGCTGCGCATGACCTGGGACAATGGCGACCGCACCGTGCTGGTGAATCCCAATCTGCGCGGAATGACATTGGGCTGGAATTTGCAGAATACGGCGCAGGATGAACTTTTCGCGGCGATCGAAGGAACGGCGTTCCACACGCGCGTGATTCTGGATCGCATGGCGGAGTATGGCACGCGGATTGAGCGTGTGATCAACGCGGGAGGGATTCCGCAGAGCAATCCGGTTTTGAATCAGGTGTACGCGAACGTGCTGGGGCGGCCTGTGCTGGTGCCGAGCAAGAAAGTGACGAGCCTGGGGTCCGCGATCTTCGCGTTTCTGGCTGCGGGAACCTTCAAGACGATCGAAGAGGCGCAGAAGCAGATTTGTCCTGCGCACATTGTTTTCCATCCGCAGAAAGAAGCGCAGGGGACCTACGACGAATTGTACGGGCTGTTTCGGAGAATTTATTTTGAATTTGGCGGAGCGGCGAGGGGCGGGAGTTTTGGCGATGTGTTGCCCGCGCTGATTCGGATCTCCGCGAGTCAAATTGCGCGCACTCAGACGGTGGAAAAAGTGCACTAGATCGGGCCGCGCGGCATCCTTCCTTTTTTCCTGTGGCTGAAATTCAAAGCATTAATTTGCGGATTGGCTTTTGCATCCGTATGCTTGATGGATTCCTGTGCCAGCTAATTTGATTGATCGAAGCATAGCGCGCACGCGGAGTTACGGATGACACGGATTTCCTGTGCTGCGCTGCTGTTTGATATGGACGGAGTGCTGATTGATTCCACGCCGGCAGTGGCGCGCGTGTGGACGCGTTTCGCGCTGCGGCACGGATTCGATCCCGCGGAAGTGGTGCACCGGGCGCACGGGCGGCCGAGCATCATGACGGTTCGCGAATATCTGCCGCACGGCGATCATCTGGCTGAAAATAAGGAAATCGAGCGCGGCGAGATTGCAGATCTGGAGGGAATCGTGCCGCTACCGGGGACGCGGGAATTATTGTCTGCGCTGCCGGCTGGGCGCTGGACGATCGTGACTTCGTGCTCCCGGCGATTGGCGGAAGTCCGGTTGAAAACGAGCGGATTGCGGCGGCCGGAAGTTTTCGTCACGTCGAGCGATATCACGAATGGCAAGCCTGCGCCGGATCCTTATCTGAAGGGCGCGGAGGTGCTTGGTTTTGCGGCGAAAGATTGCGTGGTAGTGGAGGATGCGCCCGCGGGCGTGAGTTCTGGGAAAGCTGCGGGCGCGAGAGTGATCGGGTTGTGTACGACGATGCCATCGCGCGAGATACGAGATGCGGGCGCGGATTGGGTGCTACGCGATTGCGCGGCGATTTCGCTAGATGGTCCTGAGATTCAGGCTGGGAAGCTTTCGTTGCTGCTTGCCGAGGACTGAAAGGTCGGTGCCGCGGCGGCGGAACGGTCTGCGCCAAACCGCGTGAAGCGCTTGCTGCAGCGATCTTCGCACGGTCGTCGGTAGTCGGAGCGCCAGGGATGGCGCACTAAAGTGCGCCGCTACAGAGTCAAAAAACCTGCGATTTGCCTCGCGTTTCCTCGGTGTGCCAAGCCATGAACTACAAGGTTTCTCCGCGCGTCGATTACGCGGCCAACGCTTTTGCGCAGGCTATGATTTGAGCGTGAGCACGGTTAGCGAGTGGGCGGGGAACGTCTGGTGGAACGACGGGCCGGCACCGGAAAATTGGCTGCGTTTGACGCCGACGTTTTTCGGCTCGGCGAATGTGTTTGTCGAATCGAGGCTTGGGCCGTTTACCTCATAGAGATCACCCGTCGCCTGCAATTTGAATCCTTCGATAGAGATGTCCGCGGTTAAATCCGATGTGGGATGACGGTTCACGACGGATAGCGTGAGCTTCTGGCCGTTATCGTCCGTGGTGGCGGAGACGTCGAGATACGGCGTGTCCGGTATATCCGGAAACGTGTCGGAGCGCACAAAGGTGTCGAGGGCGATGTTGCCGGAATGTTGGGCGTAGAGCTGCAGCGGGAAGTAAATTGTTTGCAGGACGATGCCCGTGGGATTGGCCATGATAGGAGCGATGACGTTTACAAGCTGGGCGAGATCCGCCATTTGCACACTACGGCAATTGCGATGAAAGATGTTAAGCGCAGAGGCGGCCCAGAGAGCGTCGCGCAGATTGTAGATTTCTTCCAGCTTGTGATCGTCGCCGCGCTTGAACCAGGAGCGGAACCAGATGTTCCATTCGTCGGCGGCGATCTTCACGCGTTCCTTTTTCTCGTTCTTGCCTGCCACGGACGTGATTACGGCATCGAGCACGTGAACTTCGTGTTCGAGTTTGCTGGCGTCGTGGATCTCCTTAGGCGTGTCCATGCTGCCGCCGTAGTGATGGAGAGAAATGTAATCCACCACGTCGGCTAGGCGCTCGAGGACTTCGCGGTCCCAGTCGGCGTTATTTCCGCCGCAGGCCACTAGCTTGATCGTGGGATCCACCCACTGCATCATCTTGGCGAATTCGAGCGCGAGGTCGGCGTATGCTGTGGCGGTTTTGTGGCCGGCTTGCCAGGAGCCGTAAATTTCATTCCCCAGGCCCCAATATTTCACGTTGTAGGGTTCGGGATGGCCGTTTTTTCTGCGCAGGTTGGCCCACGCGGTGTTCATCGTACCGTTGCAATATTCCACCCAGTCCGCGGCGTCTTGCATCGTGCCGGTGCCCATATTCACGGTGATGTACGGCCCGGCGCCGAGTTTGCGGCAGTATTGAATAAATTCGTCGGTGCCGAAGCGGTTGGATTCTTCGGCTTGCCAGGCGGTATCCCAGCGGCGCGGGCGGGAATCTTTGGGGCCGATCCCGTCTCGCCAGTTATAGCCGGAAGAAAAATTGCCGCCGGGCCAGCGTAGTAGAGGAATGTGCAAGCCGCGCGCGGCTTCCAGAACGTCTTTGCGAAAACCATCGCTATCGGAGAGCGGCGAGCCTTCTTCGTAAATTCCGCCGTAGATGCAGCGGCCGAGATGCTCGATGAAGTTGCCGTAGATGTTGCGGTCGATCTTGCCGATCTGACGATCGAAATCAATTTTGATACGCGCGGATGCGGAGGGCGCCGAAGCTTGCGGCGTCTTTGCAGCCGTCGCGGATTTAGTCGCCAGCGGGGACGAGGAAATCAGCGGGAATGCGGCAGCACCGAGTGCTGCAGCCATGCCATCCTTCAGGAAATTGCGCCGAGCAGGAAGTTTGATGGTCATCGAGGTACCTCCGTTTTTGCCGCGCGTGGTATTCGCGTATTCGGACGATGAATGGAATCCGTAGCCGCAACGTTTGGCGAGCGAACGGCAAGAGTATCTACGGGGAAACGTTTACTCGTCAACAGGGGATTTTGCAGCGGATGATTTTGTGCAAACCGGGAATGGGGGAAGTGCAGTGCGAAAAATCTTGGGAAGCGTCGGTCGCGTGGTCCGCGTGGCAAAGAGCAGCGCGCGGAGCGAGCGGCCTTGCCAGAGATCCGTATAAAGTATATTGTGCTGCTCGTTCGTCAAGGAGACCGTTGTGCGTAAGCGAATCTTCGCTCTGTTTGTAGTCGTAATGGCCTTGTTTGCAGATGTGTGTGCGGGCCAGACGACCCTGGAAAATGACCAGTTTCAGGTCGTCAGCTCCGACTTTGGGATCGCGAGCATCAAGCGCATGCAGGACAGATACGACACCGAATACATCGCGCCGGGGCGAAGCCTAGGCGATGTGGCGATTCGCTATCGGGCGGTGGGCCAGAAGGAATGGAAGCGCGCGTCGGCTGCGGTGATCGAGAGCGCATCGGCAGCGGGGCAAAAAACTATCCATTATAGGGTGGGCGAACTGGTGCCGACGATCGCGACGCAGAGCAAGCCGTCCGCTTCGGTGGAACCTTGGGAAGTGTGGGCATTGAGGGATCAGATCGAACCAGCCAATTCGCACGAGCCGAACGTGCCGAAGTTTGTCTGGCGGGGAAAAAAGGGAACTGCGGAGTGGGTACAGTACGATTTTTCGTCGCCGAAGAACGTCTGGTCGGCGGAGTTGTATTGGGCGCAGGAAGAAAATCCAGACGAGCCGATCATGTCGCCAAAATCCTGGCGCGTGCTGTATCGCGACGGCAATGCCTGGAAAGAGGTGAGCGCGACGAACGGTTATCCGGTGGTGGCGGACCGTTATTCGAAGACTGATTTTGCGCCGGTGACCACCACGGCGCTGCGGATTGAAGCGCAACTGGACAGTGGGGCGACTGCGGGGATTTATGAGTGGCGGGTGAATGATGAAGTTAAGAAGGTGGCGCCGATTGAGGAATTGCAAGCGCGCGATGAATTTCGATTGGATGGCAACGCTCTCGTGTGGAGTATTTCTCTGCAGAACAATACCGATCACGAATTAGAAATTGGGGATTTGGGATTGCCGCTGAAATTCAACACGAACTATTCCTGGGATAAGACGGAGACGTACACCAAGCGCGTGTTCCCGCATTATTTTATAGGGGAGAACGGGTCTTTTATTTTCTGGATGCGTCCGAATGCGGAGGGGCCGTATCTGGTGATGACGCCGCAGCCGGGGACGCCGCTGGAATATTTCGATGCGACGCGGATGGAGCGGGGGTACGCGGCCTACATTCATTCAGCGGCGAGTGGCGAAGAGCTGCGCGCGAAGGGCGGAAATTGGCGCTTGCCGAACACGAGTCTGGTCTTGAAGCCCAAGGGAGCCACGGGTGATTCCGCTCACTACGGATTCCGATTTCGCTGGGCTGCGGATTACGACGGAGTGCGCAACGTGTTGTATGAGGAAGACCTGTTTGACGTGAACGTAGTTCCGGGAATGACGGTGCCGACAGATCTGACGACGGTATTTTCGCTGCGCACGAAAAACAAGATCACGGAGGTGGCAGCGGAGCATCCGAAGCAGACGAAAATCGAGTACGTGGGAGAGAGCGGCAAGGATGTGCATGTTTATAAGGTGCAATTCGCGCGGCTGGGAGAGAACCAGCTGAAGGTGAAGTATGGTGAAGGGCGTTATGTATCGCTGGATTTTTTCGTCACCGAGCCGCTGGAGACGTTATACAAGAAGCGCGCTTCGTTTATGGTGACGCACGAACAGTGGCTGGATCCGAAGCGTTGGTATTACGGGCTGATTTCACAATGGGACATGAAGCATGAAAAATTGCGCAGCCCGGACGATCTGGACGGGCTGCAATCGTACGCTGTGGCTTCGGATGATCCGGCGCTGGGAAAGGCGCCGTACATTGCCGGCGAAAATATTTATTATCCTTCGCAGCAGGAAATTGACGCGGTGGAATTGTACATTAGGAAATTCGTGTGGGGCGGGCTGCAGCAGACGGACAAGGAGCCATTTCCCTACGCGATTTACGGGATTCCGAACTGGAAGGTGAACCGCGATAGTCCGAAGGACGACCCGAGCGGCAAGAAACACATTTGGAGGATCTACGATTATCCGCACGTGGTCCTTCTCTACTACAACATGTACCGGGTGGCGAAAGATTATCCGAGCATGACGAAGTATCTGGACGCGGATGGGTATTTGGAGCGGGCGTTCGGTACAGCGAAGGCATTTTTCACGGTGCCGATGGAAATTGTGAAGTGGTCGCCTTATGAAACGGGAACTTACGACGAGCTGGTGATTCCGGATTTGATCCAGGCGCTGAATGAAAATGGACACAAGGACCAGGCGGAATGGCTGCGGGCGGAGTGGGAGAAAAAAGCGGAGCATTTCATCAACGGGCATCCGGATCTTTTTGCTTCGGAGTATCCGTTCGATTCCACCGGATTTGAATCAACGCACGGCTTCGCGAAATATGCGATGGCGCACGTGCTGAAGCCGGGAGAGACCGCGCCGGCAGGATTGCCCGCGGGCGACATCCGAAACGCCGTGAAATATCTAGACGCGGTGCGTTTTCTGAACGAACAAATGGCGCTGAATCTCGCGTGTCGAGGCTGGCTCGAGCCTGCGTATTACGATTTGGGGAGCGATTATCGCGGGGCGGGGAACGCGAGCTATACATTGAGTTATATGGCGCAAATGGGCGGGTGGGCGGTGCTCGATTACGGATTATATTTTGCGCAGGATCCGTTTCCTTACGCGCGGCTCGGGTACGCTTCTTACTTGAGTTCGTGGGCGCTGCTGAATTCCGGGACGCCGGAATCGAACTACGGCTATTGGTATCCGGGAAAAAATAATGATGGCGGAGCCAGCGGAGGATTTGAGCCGCGTCCGTGGGGACATGCGTGGCTTGGCAATAAGGAAATGGGGCGCGGGCCCTGGTGGTATGACGGCGAGATTGATCTGGGATTTCTGGGAGCATTGCGGACGGCGGCGACGGTGGTGGTGGATGATCCGATTTTCAAATTGTACGCGTACGGGGGAGAGCTGCGACGGAATGGGAAGGCGACGGAAGTGATTCCACGCGATGGATTGCGGGTGCGTATTCATGTGCTGCGTGGTGATCAGCGATTGCATATTTTGCTGAGACGCGATGGATTCGCTGAGGGGCAAGCGGTTTCGTTCACGGATGGGTTGGGGGAAATAAAATTTGTGCTGGAGAATCGTGCCGGCGGGGCACATGAGACGGGCGTACGGGTTAGCGGATTGCCAGTTGGGGCGTATGAGGTTTTTGTCGGTAACCGTGGAGTACAAAAGTTTTCGAGCAATGGCGTGGATGAAGAGAACGTCGTGGTTCCTGTCGATGGGGCGACGGTTGCGGTGAGGATCGCGCGGGTTGGGTCTGCGGCGGATTGAGATTTGTTGGTGACGTTTCCGGGAGCGGAGACAGAATCGAGATGGCCGCAACAGAGTCAAAGTCAACTGCGCCCGTCTGAAAGGAAGGCGGCTGCTCCAAATTCAACAACAAGGGCAAAAGGGCCGGCGAGATGCCTTCCTACCGGCAGGCCGGCCGGCGCTACAAAGTCAAAACCGGCGCCGGCGGCGTGGCTACAATCTCGTCAGGCGTGCTGTTCGCGGTGGCGTTGGATGAATTCTTTTAGATATTCGCCGGCGGTGGTGATGTGCTTCCAGAGGGCGTCGGAGGCGACGTCGGGATTTTTGGTGCGGCAGGCGTCGAGCAGCTCGTGATGGGCCTTACCGGCCATGTGCAGATCTCGGGTGAAGACCAGATGCAAGCGAGTGTAGCGGTCGCAATTGTTGTTCAGAGTCTTGAGGAAGGAAAGCATTACGGGTCGATTCGCGGGCGCGTATAGCGCGGAGTGGAAAGCCCAGTTCCACTGGCCCCAGGATTTCACGTCGGCGTCATTTTCGAGCGATTCTTCGAAATGCTGCAGGATTTCTTCGGCGGCTTGAAAATCTTTTTCGGTGAAATTGGCGATAGCCTGGCGAAGCATGTAGCACTCCAAGACCGCGCGCGTTTCGAAGAGCTGCATGATTTCATCGGGAGACAGAGCGGAGACGACGGCGCCGCGATTGGCGACGATTGTGATCAATCCCTCGGCCGCCAAATGGCTAAGCGCTTCGCGGACCGGGATGCGGCTGATCTGAAATTCGGCGGCGATGGCGTCCTGGCGGAGTTGCTCACCTTCGCGCAGTTCGCCGTGCAGAATCTTGTCGCGCAGGCGTTCGACGACTGCAGCGGCCAAGGATTGGCGCGGGATGGCATCCGATTTTCTGGGCGCGGTGTGCTCGTGAGTTGGCGTCGCGACGAATTTAGATTGAGGTTTTGCCATCGTTAGTCACGTAACCTTTTGAAACTATACCTGCGCGGAATACAGCGTGCTTCCGGGACTCGCGCGATAAATGGCCCGCGCGCCTCGTCCGTGATCATCTATCAGGACGGTTAGCGTGTCAATTCTCCGTCGACCATGCGCCAGATGCCAAGAGAATTCTCATTTTTCAATTCGTCGGGTAGCGCGACGTGCGGGAAATCCTGATAGCAGACGGGCCGGGCGAAACGAAAGATTGCCAGCGTACCAACGGATGTAGTCCGTGAATCGGTGCTGGAGGGGTAGGGGCCGCCGTGAACGATGGCATCGCAGAGCTCGAGGCCCGTGGGGTAGCCATTGTAAATAATTCGTCCGACTTTATTTTCGAGAATGGCGATGAGCTCGGAGAACTCAACAATATCCTGTTCGGTGCCGTGCACCGTGGCGGTGAGGTGACCATGCAAGCCTCGTGCCGCTTCGAGGATTTGCTCTTTCTTGGAATAGTTAATCAGCAGGGTTTCGGGGCCGAAAACTTCGCTCGCGAGATCGGGGCTAGCTAGGAACGAGGTGATATCCGTCTGAAACAGCGTGGCGCCTGCCTGAAAAGCGGAACCCGCGTCGGGGGATTTTTCCTCGGCGAGCAGCACGACACCTTCGTGATTTTTGCGATTGCGAATCTCGCGGTTGTAGGACGAGCTGATGCCGGACGTCAGCAGAGTGAACTTCGCGGATTCCGCGACTTTGCCTGCGAGCACGTTGACCAGCGCATCGGCGGGCTTTCCTTCGGATAAAAATACGAGCCCGGGCTTGGTGCAGAATTGTCCGGCGCCAAGTGTGAAGGAGCCGTAAAGTTCAGCCGCGATTTTTTCACCTCGAGCGGCGAGCGCGCCGGGAAGAATGAAGGTGGGATTGGTGCTGCCCAGCTCACCGTAAAACGGAATGGGCGACGGGCGTTTCACGGCGAGATCGAACAACGCTCTGCCTGCGGGAATGGAGCCGGTGAAGCCGACGGCTCTCACGAGCGGATGTTGGACTAGCGCGGCGCCGACCGAAATGCCGGAATCGAAGAGCAGGGAAAAAACACCTTCGGGCAAATCGCAGGCGCGCACGCTATCGCGGATGATGCGGCCGACTAGTTCGCTGGTGCCGGGATGCGCTGGATGGGCTTTCACGATGACAGGGTTTCCGGCGGCGAATGCGGAGGCGGTATCGCCGCCGGCAACCGAAAACGCGAGCGGAAAATTGCTGGCGCCGAAGACTACGACCGGGCCGAGCGGGCGCAGCATGGAGCGGACGTCTGGCTTCGGAACCGGTTTGCGCTGCGGATCGGCGCGATCGATGCGCGCGGTGACCCATGAACCTTCGCGCACGACTCTTGCAAACATGCGGAGCTGCGTGCAGGTGCGGCCGGTTTCGGATTGCAGGCGAGCGATCGGAAGCGCGGATTCCTGATGGGCGCGCGTCACCAGCGATTCGATCTGCGCTTCGATGCGGGAGGCGATCGTTTCGAGGAACTCCGCTTTTTTGGCGCCGGACAAGCGGCCGAATTCCGCGCTGGCTTCGGCGGCGAGCCTCACGGCGAGGTCAACTTCTTCGCCCGTTGCGGAGTGAAAGGACGGCTCAATATTCTGGCCGGTGGCAGGGGCGGATGCTTGAAACGTGCCATTCCCGGCGCTGCCCGCATTGCCGTCACGAAATCCGATTATAGAAGTTCCCAAGAATTCCATTTGTGCAGATCCTTTACCTTGCGGCGTGCGCGAGCGCGGAGCTCGCATTCTTTGGCCGATTTTGCATGGCCTGTCGAATTAGCTTTCTAGTTGATTCCAATTCTTCACCCACGAGTTCCAGTTTTGGGGCACGCACGCGCGCGTTACCGATGCCGAGCTCTTGCTGGACTAGCTTTATCAGCTGGATGAATTTTGGCACCGTGTCCAGACGCAGCAACGGCAAAAACCAGCGATACAGCTCAAAAGCCTGCGCGGATTTTCCCTCCATGCCAGAATTGAACAGGTCCACGGATTCGCGCGGCAGCGCGTTGGCGAGGCCCGCGATCCACCCGGTGGCGCCTACTCCGATGCCTTCGAGGATGGCGTCGTCGACGCCGATAAATAGAACCAGGCGATCGCCGATGAGAGCGCGAATCGCGCTGACCCTGCGCACGTCGGTGCTCGATTCCTTCACCGAATGCAAATTCTGATGCTCGCCTGCGAGTTCCTGAATCTGCTCGGGAAGAAAATCGGTTCCGTAAGAGACAGGGTTATTGTACAGCATGCTGGAAAGAGGAGTGGCTTTCAGAACCGCGGCGACGTGGGATTTCATTTCGCGCCAGTCACCTTTGTAGACATACGGCGGAAGAACCATGAGGCCTTCGCAGCCGGCGGATTCCGCGGCTTTCGCTTGCGCGACAGCTTCGGCGGTGGAGAGCGCGGAGATTGCGGCGACTACCGGAGCCCGGCCTTTCAAAGCGCCTACGCAATTGCGGAGGATCGCGACCTTTTCGTCGAATGAAAGTGTGGCGCCTTCTCCGAGCGAGCCGAGCGCGACTACTCCGGTGCAGCCATTTTCCACCAGCCAGCGGCAATGATTGGCCATGAAGGCGTGATCGACTTTTTCGTTTTGATCGAAGCAGGTTGTGATTGCGGGCATTACACCTTTCCACTTCATCAGAATCCTCCGTTTAATTTCGTGGCACAGAATGCGATGGAATTGCCGCCAGGCTCGAGCAACGTACCGGATAGAGTGGCGGGCGGACGGAATCAATCTGCCAACCGAATAGAAATTCGGCAGCGGGAGCGCAAACGCGTCCCTGGCACGGCCCCATGCCGCAGCGGGTGTGCAACTTGGCAGCGCGCCAGGAGGTGTATTCGCACAGGCGTTCGTGCGAGACATCCTCGCAGCGACAGACCAGCGTGTCTGGACGCGCGAGATTTTTTAGCTCGGGACGCAGCGGGAAAGCAGCTTTCAGAATGCGCACAACTGTTTGGTACCGTGCGCGCTTCGGGAATAGATGCTTGGCGCGATCTTCCCAATTTGTCGCCGCGTACCCGGCAATTTCACCTTCGACGAGGGCGAGCTCGAGGCCGCCGATTCCGGTGGGTTCTCCGGCGCAGTATGTTCCGGCCACCGAGGTCTGCTGGTATTCATTGACGTCCACAAATCCGTTTTTGAGTTGGCAACCGCACATGCGCGGCAGCTCGACGTTCGGTATCAGATGAAAACCGCACGCGAGATAGTCGCATTCGATTTCGCTGGTTTGGCCTTGGCGCGAAATGCGGACGCTTTCGAGGCGCCGATTTCCGAAGGCGGCCACCGGCCAACAATCGGTCCAGTGCGGGATGCCGCGAAGCTCGTAAGCGAAGTGCAAGGCTTCGGCGGCTTTGCCGGGAACGAGCATCATTTTCATGCCGAAGCGTGCCATGCGTGGCCGCGTGGTCTGCTCACAAATGCCAACCACTTTCGCCCCGCATTTGCGCGCGTATGCGGCGACTGCCAGCAGGAGGGGACCGGTTCCGGCGACTACGATGCGTTTTCCGGCGATATCGAGACCGGATTTTACCAAGGCTTGCAGGCCGCCCGCGCCCATGACGTTCGGAAGCGTCCAGCCCGGAAAAGGCAGGTAAAGTTCGCGCGCGCCTGTGGCGAGAATCAGTTTTCCGTAGCTGATCTGAATCGCGGAATCATCGGATTCTGCCGCGAGTTCGCCATCCGCAGCGTGAAAGACCCGTGCACCGCGAACGAGTTGAATTGCTGACTTATTCAGACGTTCCAGCCAGACGGCCGACACCGAATGCCGCTGAACGTTTTGTGCACCGCGCCAAATCTGCCCTCCTGCGGCGGGATTATCGTCAATCAGGCCGACGGTCTTGCCGGAATCGGCGGCTGCCAGTGCGGCGGCGATTCCGGCCGGGCCCGCGCCGACGACGGCCACGTCGAATCTGAGATGTTTCACGCTATCCATTGGCTTCTATTTCCATGTTCGCTTCGCAAAGTACCTGGCAACTGCGGCGCTGCGGCTCTCCGTTGATTGCGACGCGGCATTCGAAGCACGTGCCCATGCCGCAGAGAGGTGAGCGCGGTTGGCCCGTGACCGACGTACGACAAGTCGCGCCGGAAGCGAGAACCGCGACGGCGACGGTGGCGCCCGCACGAACGGTTACCGGCTTTCCATTTACGCGCACGGAAACGGATTCAGACATGGGCCTCCGCAGTCATCTGCCGGGAAGGCAGATAGGGCTGAACCGGAATTGCGGGACGCTGGCCCAGAATTTGCGCGCAGATCAGCTTGGCTGTCGCGAGCGAGGTGGTGATGCCCAGACCCTCGTGGCCTGCCGCGACTAAAACGGATGGATCCTCCGGCGAGGGGCCGATCAACGGTAGCTTATCGGGAGTGGCGGGACGAAAACCGGTCCATACGCGAATCGCGGAAAGTGAATTCAGGTCGGGCATGTATTCGAATGCGCGCTGCAGCATGCGCGCGAGGATTGATTCATCCACCGTAGAATTTTGCGCGCCGTATTGGCGCGATGAGCCGATCAATATCTGGCCCGTTTTGCGAGGCTGTACGTTGAAAGCCACAGAATCAGCAGTGAGGGAGTGCGCGCTTTTCAAGTAACCCAGCTCGACGACTTGATGTCGGAGAAAATTCGGATAGCGATCGGTGATCACCAGGTGGCCTTTGCGCGGTTTGATACTGATTCCGCGGCTGAGTTGCGGAGCGGACTGGCCGGCGGCGTTTATGATGAAGGCTGCGGCGAGGACTGTGCCATCGGCGAGGCGCACGGTGCCTGCTCCGATTGCGGCGACAGGTCGGCCGTGAATGATGCGCGCTCCCAATTCGCGAGCTTTCTGCAGCAGGAATCCAGTGGCGCAGGGCGGATAGACGACGGAATCTCCCGGCACGCGCAGCGCGCCGGTGAGCGGCGCGCGCAGGCGCGGCTCCGCATCACGAACCTGCTGCGAATCGAGAATTTCCGCGTTTACGCCGCGTTCGCGGTAATAGTCAAATTTTCGGCGGACTTCGGCCATTTCTTCTTCATCTGCGGCGACCCACAGAGTGCCACACGGATCGAACTCAACCGCGGCGGGAAGTTGGTCGCAGAGATCGTCCCAAAGAATTTGCGAATAACGCGTGATGGCAAACTGCGCCTCGGAATCGTCCATGACGACGATGTGGCCCATGGCTGCGCCGGTCGCGCCAGTGCTGGGGAAGCCTTCGTCAATTACCAGAACGCGCAAGCCTTCTGCGGCGAGTTCGAAGGCACATGCGGCGCCAACGATTCCAGCGCCGACAATCACAACTTCAGACGGCTTGTTCACGGGTAAATGCCATTACGAAAGGGATCGCGCGGATCGAGAATCACATCCGCCTCCGATGTAATGAACGCGGAACCTTTAATAATAGGCAATACCTGGCCGTCTTCAATGCGAACTTGACCCTCAAAAACGCTGCCCACGATGCTTTCCTGGCGCCACACTTCGCCGGGTTTCAATTTTCCATCGGCGTAGAGGCAGGCGAGCTTGGCGCTGGTACCGGTGCCGCAGGGCGAACGGTCGTAGGCCTTGCCGGGGCAAAGAACGAAATTCTGGCTTTGGATTCCGGGCTTTCTTGATGGGCGAAAGAGTTCAACGTGATCGATCTCTTTGCCGTCGGAGCCGGTGATTCCGTTCGTTGCCAGCGCCTGGCGAATGGCCCAGGCAAATTCCGTCAATTTTTCAATATTCGCGGCAGTCAACTCGATGGAATCGTTGTTGACCAGGAAAAACCAGTTGCCGGCCCAGGCGACGTCGCCGGTGACGGCGCCGTAACCGGGCACCTGGACCGTAACTTTTGCGGCCGTGCGCATGCTGGCGACATTTACCACAGTGACTTCACCGGTTTCATGGAGCGTGGCGGTGACTGTGCCGACGGGTGTTTCGATGCGATGATCGCCGTAGGTGATTTTCCCCAAGTACGCCAGCGTGATGACGAGCCCGATAGTGCCGTGCACGCACATACCGAGATATCCGACGTTGTTGAAGAAAATTACGCCGGCAGCGCTGTTGGGATCCGCAGGCTTGCAGAGAATTCCGCCAACGACAACTTCGGAGCCGCGCGGTTCATTCGCGAGCGCGCTGCGGAGGTAATCGTGGTCGAGACGAAAGCGGTCCAATTGTTCAGCCACCGAGCCGCGGCCGAGGTCCGGGCCGCCGCTTACAATAATTCTGGTGGGCTCCCCACCCGTGTGGGAATCGACGATGTGGATGCGTTCGACGGTGTCGAACATGTTCGCGGGGCTATTTTCAACACGTGGTTTGGTAAGACTCATGAGCAGGCTATCCGATCCTTACTCGGGAGACATGTATCAAAGGTGCATTATTGCGTTTCATAGCAGAGCTTTGCGAGCGAAATTGCAAGGACGCTCGAGCGCAGACGGCTAGGGCGGGGATGAGCAGCAATGGAATGAGCGCCACGGGTATCCGGAAAGCGGAATGGCGTGGAGTAAGTGCCGCAGAACCGGGATGTGGGTAAATGAGCATTGACGGGGCAGCCTGCATATAATATACATCGTGCCGAGGTTAGGCAACTGAAAACATGAGGCCTTCTGAAAACGTTTACTCAAATCGCTGTGGCTTTTGCCCGGTGCTCGGTTTTCCCGTTTCCTTTCTGCAGTTTACGCGGAGACGCGGATGTGGCATAACATCAGGCCGAATCACCTCTCCGCGTTCCTTTTTTCGCACGGCGCTGGATTGCAGCGACCGCGTGCGAGCCAGTTCCGGCGGAAGCCGGGTTTCAGGACCTTGCGCTATGGCCCAGGAGTCGTCGCCACCCCGACGGCCTTGGACGCCAGCAAGGAGGATGCAGGGAAGGGCGGGGCTTCCCCGGCCCCCCTTCCCAAAGTCCTTCACGTGTATCGCGGAAAAGCCCTTCTCGAGATTTCAGCGGGGATAAGTGCGTCGAATAATCGCGGCCGGGCGTGGGCGGGAAAGTTTTTTGCAGAACGCGAACGAATAGCCGCTGGAAGACTGTGATGCGTGACAGCTGCTTGTTGGAGGAACAAAAAATGAAACGCGGCTTTGGGAAGCGGTGTGGGTTGGCGATGTTTTTCACTCTTTCTCCGGCGCTGGCGAGCGCGCAAGGAACCCTCGCGGACTATCAGCGCGCCGAACGATTTCTTCCCGGAAATGTGCGCCATCAGATTTACGTGGCCGACGTGCAGTCACACTGGATCGAGAAAACCAGCCGGTTTTGGTACAGGAAGGTCGGGCCGAACGGAGCGGAATTTATTCTGGTGGATGCGGGACAGAATACCAGTGCTCCGCCTTTCGATCACACGAAGCTCGCGGCTTCGCTTTCCCACGCAGCGAAGCGGGAATACTCGGCGACGCAATTGCCGTTCGACACCTTTGAGTTCGCGAAGGACGGACAATCGATTAATTTTCAACTGGAAGGCGCGCTGTGGACTTGCGCCCTGGAAAAGTACGAGTGCAAGAAATCCAGCGATGCGCAGGCCGGCCCGTATGAGGATTTTTCTCCGAGCGGCGCGTGGGCTGCTTATGTGAAGGACCACAATCTTTTCGTGCGCGACGTTTCGACGGGATCGGTCCAGCAACTAACTCGTGATGGCGAACCGGGCTGGGATTACGCGACTCCGATTCCTTCGCTGCGACCGATGGTGGCTCAAGGAACGGAAGATGTGAAACAGCGTCCGGCGGTTTTTTGGGCGCCGGATTCATCGAAGCTGGTTACCTACCGGTTGGACTCGCGCAACGCCGGACACTTCACGACTCTGCAATTCGTTCCGCCGAATCGACTGCGGCCGAAGGCGTATGACGTGGTGTATCCATTGCCGGGAGAATCGTTGCCGACAGCCGAGCCGATTATTTTTGATATCCCTTCGGGCAAGCGGACGGACGTCAAGACCGCGCCACTCGAAATTCGTTTTCAAGGTGGGCCGGGATTTGATTGGTACCCGGACAGCAAGAGCATTTTTTACGATTACAGCGAACGGGGAGAAAAAGCGATCGAGTTGCGCGTAGTGGATCCCGCGACGGGCGTGCAGAAAGTACTGATCCGGGAACAGTCCGAGCGCTACGTGGATCCGGGCGAGACTTTCTTTCGATTCGCGCACGATAGCGGCGAGATTGTGTGGTCTTCGGAGCGCGACGGCTGGAATCATTTGTACCTTTACAGCGAAAAGACGGGGCAGCTGGTCAATCAGGTGACGCAAGGGCCGTGGGTGGTGCGGCAGATACTCTCCGTGGACGAAAAAGCGCGGCGAGTTTATTTTCTGGGCTGCGGGCGAGAGAAGGACGAAGACCCGTATTTAACGCATGTTTACAGCGTCGGATTCGATGGCAAGGGGCTGACGCTGTTGACTCCGGAAAAGGCAAATCATGCGGCGAGCGTGTCGCCGGATGGGGCGTTTTTTGTGGACAGCTACTCGCGCGCGGATCTGCCCGGGAAAGCTGTGCTGCGGCGGGCCAAGGATGGATCGGAAGTGCGCGTGCTGGAAGAGTCTGATGCTGCGGAGTTGTTGAAGACTGACTGGAAGTATCCGGAACCGTTTCGTGGAAAGGCCGCGGACGGCTCGACCGATCTGTACGGTTTGATCTGGCGGCCTTCGAATTTCGATCCGTCGAAGAAATATCCGATCGTCGAGCAGGTTTATACCGGGCCGCAGGGATTTTTTGTTCCGAAATCGTTCGGACAGGCGAACCGCATCGGTTTGCAATCGGTGGCGGAATTGGGATTTGTGATAGTGATGGTGGATGGACGCGGCACGACCGGGCGTTCACGCGCGTTCCATGAATATTCTTATAGAAATTTGGGCGGCTCGTTTGAAGATCACGTGGCGATGATCAAGCAAATGGCGGCGCGCTATCCGTACATGGATATCGAACGCGTAGGGATATGGGGAACTTCCGCCGGCGGATACGGTGCCGCGCATGCGATGCTGGCGTTTCCTGAATTTTACAAGGTGGGCGTGACGATTTCAGGAGATCACGACGCGCGGCTCGATAAGGCCTGGTGGAACGAGTTGTATCAGGGTTATCCGCTGCAGGAAGATTACATCGCGCAATCGAATGTCACGATGGCGGGGAAGCTGCAAGGTCATTTGCTGATCGTGCACGGCGATATTGATGACAACGTGCACCCGGTCGAGAGCATGCGTTTCGTGGATGCATTGATGAAGGCGAATAAAAATTTTGACATGATATTGGTGCCGAACATGTATCACGGGGAAGGCGGAAATCCTTATTTGATCCGGCGGCGATGGGATTATTTTGTGGAATATTTGTTGGGGGTGACGCCGCCGGGCGGTTTTGAAGTTCATGAGGATCGGGAGGAGACGCCGAGAGGGCGTTGACAGCGCTCGCTCTGGTCCTGGCCGCGATAGTTCATTCAGCGCTGCCCCAAATATCTCCTACCTTGTAGCCGCTGGGAAAGGGATCGTCGGAATCAAGGACGTACTGCGCGATTCCGGTGATCCAGGCGCGTCCGCTGATTGTAGGAACTACGGCGGCGTACGAACCGACGTGCGTCTTCGCGATCAAGCGGCCGGTAAAAGTCGTGCCCAAGATTCCTTCGTGCACAAAATCTTGGTGCAAAGGTAGCTGGCCTTTGGCGTGAAGCGCAGCCATTTTTGCGCAAGTTCCGGTGCCGCAGGGCGAGCGGTCGAGCGCGCCAGTCCATGAGGAGGGGCGGCTCCAATCGAGTTTGCCGGTGGAGACGATCACGGTGTTCTTGCGGTCGGAGCGCGGATGGTCGGCGGGCGCGGAAAGTTGGGCGATGGTGATGCCGGCAATCGCGGAATTTTCCGGATGAACTACAGGGAGCTGTTCGCAGGCCGCGGCTTTGATCATTTCGCCGACGCGGACGATGTCGCGCGCTTCATCCGGAGTGAGGTGAAAGCCCAGAGGCGCGGCATCGGCGATCACATAGAACATTCCGCCGTAGGCCACATCCACTTTTATGGTGCCAAGGTTGGGAACTTCGACGTTGGCGTCGAGGTGCGCAGCGAACGCCGGAACATTTTGAAACGTGACGCGCTTCACTTTGTTATTTTCGATTTCCGCCTCGACTTCGACCAGGCCAGCGGGAGTATCGAGCTTTAGCTTCATGATGCGCTCGCGGATGGGAATCATTCCGGTCTCGAGCAGCACGGTGACGACGCAGATCGTATTGGTGCCGGACATGGGCGGATATTCGGTTTGTTCCATGATCACGAAGCCGACAGCGGCTTCGGGGTTTGTGGACGGCAGAATCAGATTGCAATTGGATGCTGGGTAGCCGCGCGGTTCGCGCAGCATTAACTTTCGAAGATCGTCGGCGCGCGTTTCGAGATATTTCATTTTTTCAAACATACTGGCGCCGGGAACGTCGAGCACACCGCCAACGATTACGCGGCCCGGTTCGCCGCAAGCGTGCGCATCCACAGCAGAAATCATTCGAGCGAATTGCACAGGATTACCCCCAACGAATTTGTTTGACGATCCCGATGAGCTGCTCGTGCACGCGAATTCATCGCGCGCTGACCGGGTGGGCTACTGCGGCAGCTCCTCGTCGGGCATTTTACGGTGTTGTGCGGAGCGCGCTATCAGAAAATAAACCGGTACGCCGAGGATTACGATTATCAAACCCGGCCAGGTAGTTGCAGGGCGATACGTGAATAGCACGATCAGGATCGCCGCCGCGCCGATGATGTAAAGCGCGGGTAGCCAAGGGTAGCCGAAGGCGCGATAGGGGCGATCGGCATCGGGCTTCTTGATGCGCAGACGAAAGACGCCGGCGATGGTGAGAATGTAAAAAATCAACGCGGCGGAAATAATGTAATCGAGCAGATCGCTGTACACATTGCCGTAGGATTTTGTGGTGGTATTAAATGTGCGCGGCAGGACAAGGAACACGGCCCACAGGCCCTGAATGAGCAAAGCCCAGGCGGGCACACGCGCGGAATTCAGCGTGCCGGCGGATTGAAAAAACAACCCGTCCCGCGCCATCGCGTAGTAAGTTCGCGCTCCGGCAAGAGTCAGCGCATTCACGGTGCCTATGGTCGAGACCATGATGGCTGCGGCCATCAGCGCGGCGCCTAGCGTGGGGAAAATCGTTTGCAACATGGCGGTTGCGACGCGATCCGAGGGGGCGTGTTGGATGGCTTCGAGCGGAAGCGTGACGAGGTAGGCGACGTTCGCAAGCAGATAGAGCGTGATCACGATGCCGGTGCCGATGGCGAGCGAGAGCGGAAGATTGCGGCGCGGATTTTTCACTTCTCCCGCGGTGAAAGTAATGTCGTGCCAGGAATCAGCGGAGAAAAGCGAGCCGGTTTGCGCTACGCAGATGGCTACGAACAGACCGAATGCGGTGGTGGCGCTGAGTCCAGCGGCGAGTGGAGAAACGCCGCGAGCGGTCCAGGCGTTGCTGAAATTTTCGTGGACGCCAGCGGCGTTCCAGCCGAGGGTGAGGCCTAGCGCGATCAAGACGAGCAGGGCGATCGTCTTACCAACGGTGAACACATTTTGCACAACTTTGCCGTATTGCAGGCCACGGCTGTTGGTCCAGGTGAGCAGCGCGATGATTCCGATGGCGACCAGCTGCGCGGACGATAGCGAAAAAGCGTAGCCGCTGGAAACGTGGATCGGCGGGATCAGGTAATGAGATTCCGAAACCGACGGAAAGAGCACGCCGGAAAAGCGCGCGAAGGCGATGGCGACGGCTGCAATCGTACCCGTCTGGATGACGGTGCAGAGCGTCCAGCCGTAGAGAAATCCCCACAGCGGAGAAAATGCCTCGCGCAGGTAAATATACATGCCGCCGGCGCGGGGCATCATCGCCGCCAGCTCGCCGTAGGAAAGAGCTCCGGCGATGGTGAGCACGCCCGTGAAAATCCAGGCGACGAGCAGCCATCCGGCGCTGCCGATTTGGCGCGACATGTCCGCAGAGACGATGAAAATTCCGGAGCCGATCATTACGCCGACGACGACCATCACCGAATCGAACAGGCCTAGGCCGCGCGCGAAGGTCGGATCTCGTGGAGTAGCTGCGGGGACGTTGGCGGACGTGACGGGCGCATTAGTGGTCATGAATGTCCTTGTGATTCCTGCGTGCGTGCCGCGACGGGTGTGGGGTTGTCGCGCACGGCGTCAAGTAAATCTATAGAGACAAGAAGCTTGCGAGAAGAGGATGGGCTGGTCATGAAATCGCTTGACGCGTGGATAATATATACAAGACTATACCTCCGTGTCGACCTCATCCTCTAGCTCTGGCAATTCAGACGCTCCTATTAAGGAAGCGAAATCCGCCGAAATGAAATCGGCTGGCATCTCGCGCCGCAAATTCGGGCTGGATGCGGCGACGGCTGCAGCTGGCGCGCTCTCACTTTCGGTTTCGCCGACAGGCCTGCGGGCTGCGTCACGCGACCGGGAAAAGATATCACCGACGATTTCGTCAGCCGAGCAGGAAACGGCGGCGTCCAAGCTGACGCCCGAGCAAAGCCGGGACGTGGAAGCGAAGCTCGCGAATATTATTCGCAAGTACGGCGCGCGATTGTCGGAAGAGCAGCGGAAGCACTTGCGCAAGATTCTGGCTTACAACGAAACGATGCTGGCGCCTATCAGGATATTCACGCTGCAGAATGGCGACGCGCCCGTGACCGTCTTGAAACCTTCCAGCGGGAAGCATGACGAGTGATGAATCGCGTGCTGGCGATTCGGCGGCCGAGCGGCGCGCGCGCCGCTTAAGAGGGCGAAGTAATCCGTGTTGAGCGAAGACACACTCTATCTTTCGGTGCGCGAGCTCGGAGAGCGGATTCGCGGCGGAAAGCTTTCGCCCGTGGAACTGACGGAAAGTTTTTTGGCGCGCAGCGAAGAGCTGGGCCCGAAATTGAATGCTTACGCGACGATCACGCGAGACCTGGCGTTGCAACAGGCGCGGGCGGCGGAGAAAGAAATAGCTTCCGGCAAGTACCGCGGACCTTTGCACGGAGTGCCGTACGCTGCGAAGGATCTTGTCGCGGTGCAAGGATATCCGACTACATGGGGCGCGCGGCCACTCGCGAAGCAATCGTTCGGCTACAACGCGACGGTGATTGAGAAACTGAACCGCGCGGGAGCCGTGCTAATCGGAAAAGCGGCGATGATCGAATTGGCCGGCGGCTTGGGATATTCCGCGGGCGACGCCTCGTTGACGGGTCCTTGCAAGAACCCTTGGAACACTAAGTACTGGACGTGCGGATCGTCGAGCGGTTCGGGCGCGATTGTGGCGTCGGCGATGGCGCCTTGGGCGATCGGGTCGGATACGCGCGGGTCGATTATCTGTCCTTCATCATGGTGCGGAATTTCGGGGATGCGGCCGACTTTTGGGCGCGTGAGCCGGCACGGCGCGATGGCGATTGCGTGGACGATGGATAAGCTGGGCCCGATGGCGCGCACGGCGGATGATTGCGGGTTGGTGCTTTCGGTGCTTGCGGGGCATGATCCTTTGGATTTCGATTCTTTGCCGGCTGGCGTTTCCGATTTTGAATATTCTGCGTCGGCGGGAGACGCCGCGAAAGCGATCCGCATTGGGCGATTGACGAATGTTTGGAACCAGCAAGAGGCTGGATTGGAATCGGCGGTGGATGCAGCTTTGAAAGTGTTCGAGGAAAATGGCGCGACCGTTGCCGATGTGGAGATGCCGGTCGGGCCTTACGAAGAGGCGGCGGAGCTGACTATTTTGATGGAATCCGCTTCGGCTTTTCAGGATTTGATCGCTTCGGGCCGTTGCGCGGAATTGATTGATCCCGTCGGACAGATTAATGGTTATGCGAGCCAGGAATTTTCGGTGGGCGATTATCTGCAGGTGCAGCGCGTGCGAACCTTTTTGCAGGCGCAGGTGGACAAGTTATTCGACCGGTTCGACGTGCTGGCGACGGCGGGCGAATCGTCGGCGGCCGCGCCTTTGAGCGCCCCTCCTGAAGAAGATTCGGCCGAGCCGATCGAAAGACGCGCGCCGGACGGAGTATCGAGTTTGTGCGGCTTGCCGGCGATCAGCGTGCCGTGCGGATTGAGCAAGGATAAGCTGCCGTTCGGAGTGCAATTCATCGGGCGCGCGCTCGACGATCGCGCCGTGATTGCGGCGGCACGGTTATTTCAGACTCACACGGATTGGCACAAGATGCGTCCGCCAATCAGCTAGAATGAAGGCCTTCAAGGGGTTCTCGTGACGATCGATTGCGCTACAGTTCGACGAGCTGGGGAGCGGGGTGTGCGCTCTGCGGTGGCAAATTTCGCGATCGTGGTATTTTGCAGCGTTTTGGCGTTGCTGATTTTTTGTGGCGCGATGATGCGCGCCGAAGAAATCAAGCCGCAGGCGCAGATGCAGGCTCGGGCTGGCTCGCTGCAGCAGTTTGCCGCGGATTTCTGGAGCTGGCGGGCGCGTTACCAACCGTTCTCGACGGACGATATTCCGCGGCTCGAGCATCCGGCGGGGGAGCGCGATTGGTCGGCGCGCTCGATTGCGAAGCAGAGGGAGCAACTGGAAGAATTTGAAGCGCGTTGGAAGAAGTTGGACCGCACGGGCTGGACCACGGGCGAAGAAGTGGACGGCCGGCTGATGGGTTCGGCGCTCGCGCGAGTGCGTTGGGAACTGGACTTGAACCGGCGCTGGGTGCGCGATCCGACTTTTTATCTCGATCAGACGCTTACGGCGCTGCTGGAATCGCTTGTGCAGCCGCCCCCGTTCGATGCTTCGCGAACCCGCGAAATCGTGACGCGCATGCAGGACATGCCCAAGATTTTGAGTGATGGGGAAGCAAATTTGCGCGCAGCGCGTCCGTTCGCGCAGCTGGCGGTTGATTCGCTGCAACAGATACGGCCGGAATTGCTGCAGGTGGAGCGCGAAGTCGCGCCGATGCTGCAGCGAGGCGCGTTGCAATCCGGAGACGTCTCTGCCGAATTTCGGGGGGCGACCGAAAAAGCAATCGTGGCACTGGAGACCTATCGCGCGTGGCTGCAGGAACATTTGCACGAGATGCCGGAAAATGCGGCGGTGGGGCGCGCGCACTACGAATTTTTCCTGAGCCACGTCGCGCTGATTCCGTATACGCCGGAACAACTGCTGGAGATCAGCCGGCAAGAGTGGGAACGCGCAGTGACGTTCGAACAGATTGAAAAGCAGCGAAACCAGGGACAGCCGGAACTGAAGATCGCTGCGAGCATTGACGAGCAAATCCGTACGACCGAGCGCGAAGAACTCGAAATTCGGAATCTGCTGGAGAAGAAGGGAATTCTGACGGTTTCGCCGGAAATCGGCCATTACACGATCCGCCTGATGCCGGGATATTTGAACGCGCTTTCCGGCTTCGGAGAATCGGACGATTTTCTGCATGCGACCGGCGTGCGTTGGGCGAACGAGCCGGCGCCGACTCTCGGCTATTTCTGGCTGGCGACAGCGAAAGATCCGCGCCCGGACATGGTGCACGAGGGCGTGCCGGGACATTATTTCCAGATGGCGTGGTCGCGGATGCACGACGATCCGATTCGGCGCCACTACTACGATTCCGGGCCGAACGAGGGGCTGGGATTTTACGTTGAGGAAATGATGCTACAGGCGGGGCTGTTCGACGATTCGCCGCGCTCGCGGGAGATTATTTACAATTTCATGCGGCTGCGCGCGTTGCGCGTGGAAGTGGATGTAAAACTGGCGCTGGAATTGTTTACGATCCGGCAGGCTGCAGACTACTTGGCTCATTACGTGCCTATGGATCAAAAAACGGCGGAGGAAGAGGCCGCGGGATTCGCCGTCGGGCCGGGTCAGGCCATCAGCTATCAGATTGGCAAGGTTCAGACCATGCGTTTTTTGGCGGATGCGCGATTGAAGCAGGGCGATGCCTTCAATCTACGCGCCTTCGACGATTATTTGTGGAAAAATGGCAATGTGCCAATTGTTTTGCTGCGTTGGGAATATTTGGGCTTGGATGATGATCTGAAAACCGTGGACCAGGCTGCAACGGCCGCGCCGAGCGCCAAGAAAACTTCCGCCGAACCCAGCCATTAGTTAAATCCCGCGAGCTCCCACCGGTTCAGCGTGTCCAACACCAGCGCTTTCACTTTGGCCACGACTTTTGCGTAATACTCAACGGCTTTGGCTTGTGTGCGATCTTTTGGTATGCCTTGACCTGGCGTGTACTGCAGCATGGTGGCGGGAAATGGAACCGCGGACCATGCGTCGGGCGGAACCGGCAGAGCTTCCGCCATATCGTTGCCCGTAAAAAGCTCCCAATGAACTTGTTTTGGATTGATCGCTTGGACCATCGCGGTTTCATCGTTCGTTGCATGGCCGCCGTCTTCGCCGAAAACTTGATGCGTGATATCGTTCGCCAGAATCCACCAATTCACGACGATCGTGTTGACCTTGTATTCCAGCGCAATGTCCTGCGCGAGCTGCTGGAGGATGGGGATCTGCGGACCGTGGCCGTTGAGGATGATGATGTTCTTGAAGCCGTTGTTCACCAGGCCTACAAGCACGGCCCGGACATAGACACGGAAGGGTTCCTCGGGAATGCGCAGGCTACCGGGATAGGGAGCGAGGATGTCGGTGACGCCGTAGGGAATGTGCGGGGCGATGAGCGCGTTGACGTCCGCGGCGATGGAGTGAGCGAGGCCGACTGGTACGGTGTTATCCGCGCCGTTGTTGATGAATCCATGGGCCTCCAGGGTGCCCACGGTCAGGATAACCGTTTTGATTTTGGCGGGGACGAGCTGGCGGAATTCCTGCCAGTTTAGATCGTCCATGGAGCGTGAAGAAGGTTGTTGCGCGTGGGTAGCGGCGGGATACAGCGCGAGGAAGAAAAGACCGATGACCAGAAATCGAGATGGCATGCGATTCTCCTTGGAAAAATCTGTGGGCGAGCGGCGATAGTATATTGTATTGATTATCCAATACAAGGTCGCCGATACTGTGGGGTTGCACGACCCGCCAATCGCAACGGATGAGCGCGATCGGTAAAGTGAGCAAACGTTTACTGCAGTTTGGATATACTCGGCGCTTGCGGGTCGGCGACTTTGCTGGGATGTAAATGACGGCTTGGCGATGTTCAAGTTCGGGATCTGCGGTCGCGAATTTCGATGAAAATTATCTCGGGAGGCGGGCATGAATAAGAAAGAGGATATTTCGCGGCGACGGTTTGTGACTTCGGCGGTATCGGCGGGTGCGGCGGCTTGTTTGTTGTCGACCAGAGAACTATTTGCGGGTGTGGCCGGACGTTCGAATCAAGAGAACGGCCTGACGCAGCAGTCTGCGCCTGCGCTGCTCGACCATCCCTCGTGGAAAGATCAAGGCATCGAAAATCTCAGCCGGTCTCCCTTTGCCAAGTTGAAAAATATTCCGGTTCATGCCGTGACGATCGACAGCGGATTCTGGGCGAAGCGGCGAGTCATCAATGTGGAGAAGAGCATACCCAGCATGCACGATTTGCTGGAGGCGAATGGACGTATGAACAATTTTCGTCGCTTGATCGGCAAAAGCACCGCGGCGCAAAGTGGGCCGGTTTATTCCGACTCCGACATTTATAAGTGGACAGAGGCGGTGGGTTTCGCGTTGCAGTCCGGACCTAATCCCGCACTGCGCGCTTCGGCCGAAAAGTTTATTGACGATGTGGTGGCGACACAAAAGGCGAACGGTTACCTGAACACTTACTACGTGGACGACAAGGCGGCGTTGAGCATGACGGTGCAGACGCAGACGACCGGCCACGAGCTTTACAACATGGGGCACTATCTCCAGGGCGCGATTGCGTTCTATCGCGGCACGGGCGATCCCAAGATGCTCGATGCCGGAATCCGCTTCGTGGACGATTTCCTGCTGCCGAGTTACGGGCCCCCGCCGCTGAAGCCGATTGTTTCCGGGCATCCGGAAATTGAGATGGCGCTGATCGAGCTTTATCGCACCACGGGCGACAGGCGACAACTGGAGCTAGCGAGATACATCTTGTCGGGCGACGACCGGCTGCAACTGGAACCGCGGCGAACGATTTATATGTACAGCGGCACTCCGTTCACGGCGCGCACGAAGCTGGAAGGCCATGCGGTGCGTGCGATGTACGCCTGTTGCGGCGCGACGGATTATTACATGGAGACGGGCGACGCGACGTACCTGAAAACGCTGCACAATTTGTGGAACGACATGACCAGCACCAAGATGTACGTCACCGGAGGGGTGGGATCGCGCGCGGCGGGCGAGGCTTTTGGGGATGCCTACGAACTGCCGAATGCGCGCGCTTATGGAGAAAGCTGCGCGGCCATCGGCAACATGATGTGGAACTGGCGAATGCTGGCGGTTACGGGTGACGCGAAATTCACGGATGTGATCGAGCGAGCGCTGTACAACGGAATCAATTCGGGGATGTCGCTGGACGGGACGCTTTATTGCTATCGAAATCCGTTGGCGTTCGATCCTGCGACAGGCGATAAGATTCGCAACACCTGGTACGACACGACGTGCTGCCCGCCGAACCTGGAGCGGACGTTTGCAGCGTTGCCTGGATATTTTTACAGCACCAGCAAAGACGGAATCTACGTGCATCTGTACGACAATTCGGAACTCGCCTGGCACTTGGAGAACGGGACCGGCTTGAAAATCACGCAGAAAACAAATTATCCGTGGGATGGAAGCGTCGAAATTGGCGTGACGCCGGCGGAGGCTTCGGAGTTTACGTTTTACGTGCGGATTCCGGGATGGGCGGAGCGCGCGCAGGTTTCGGTGAATGGCAAACCAGTAGCGGGCGCGAAGCCCGGTGAATATCTATCGATAAGCCGGAAGTGGGCGGCGGGTGACGTGGTGCATCTGAAAATGGAAATGACGCCGCAGGTGATCGAGGCAAATCCCCACGTCGTGGAAGATGCGGGGCGCGTCGCGGTGCAGCGCGGTCCGCTGGTGTATTGCATGGAGCAACTCGATCAACCCAGCGGAGTGAAACTCGACGACGTCGCGCTGGATCTGGGGCGCAAGACGACTGGCGAATTCCGCAGCGAGTTCAAGCCAGATTTGCTGGGCGGCGTGGTGGTGCTGGAGCATCCGGGCGCGAGCTTGGAATTCGGAAACGCGCACGAAGCGTTGTATTCCACGTACACGCCGGATACGCCGAAGAACAAGCCGGTGGCGCTCACGTTCATTCCGTATTACGCGTGGGCGAATCGCGAAGCGACTCAGATGCAAGTGTGGACTCCACTGCTGAAGACCTGATTCGTAGCGTCTGTTTATTAGAGCGCAGAAAGTCGGGAGAGGATACGAATGATGCGTAGATCCCTGTTCACGTGGTGTGCCGTCGCTGGCCTGCTCACTGGCATGCCCTCTTCTTTTGCGCATCCGTCGCCTCAGAGCGCCGCTGAAAATCACGCTGTGGCTTCTGATCTTCGATTGCAGAGCCTGGATGTTAGCGCGCAGGGCGTGGTGATGCTCGACGCGGCAAGCCAGAAAGAGGTGAAGGTCGCGCAGCACGGGAAATTCGGGGTGTGGACGCTGATGGCCGTGCTGCGTGAACCGGACGGCGGCGCAGCGGTATTCGAAAACGTCGAAGACAGGAAGGGCAGCATTGTTTATGTGAACCAGCAGGGCGTGATTTTGACGCTGGCAAAGAGTTTGGAGCCGACCAGCGTCGCGCAGAACTCGCTGTATCGCGGCAGAACGATGGATGAAATCGGCAAAACGCGCGCGGATGTGCTGGGAGCGGAATTACTGACAGGGAATGGTGACCCGAGTTACGCGGACGTCGCGGCGGCGCTGCCTCCTCTGCGCGTGCCGACGTTTGTGGGCACGCGGCATTCGGATGAGAAGCCGACTTACGACTACGGCGGATTCAGCGACGAGATTTATGTGGATGCCGGCAAGATTTTCACGGAGATACGGGACGCGCGGAACAAACACGATGTGTGGGAAGGGCTCGTTGGCGGATGGCTTCCCGTGGTGCGTTTCGTTTTCCCGGCGGGCGAACAAAGATACTGGGAAGAAACGATTTTCGCGGATGAGGAGCCGGGTCACTTCTGGACTCAGCCAGTGTGGTACCGGGTGCTGCTGGTGGACGGCGGGCAATTGAAGGAGGCGCACTATTTTTATCATCATCTGCCATTTCCCCCGCGAGGCGAGCCCTCCGCCGTCGATTTCTATCAGGCGCTGCTGAATGTGCGTGCGGTGTGGAAGCGCGATTTGGACCCTCCGATGAAGGTGGAAGTGCCGGACGCGCGCATTCTGGATTTTTGCCTGCGCTCGCTTTCGCTCCAGATGATCACGCGCGTGGAAGACCACCCGAAATATGGATATCCGCCGCTGGGCGGAATCAATGTGTTCGGGGGATATGGCTACAACAACGTCGACACGTTCCAGGATACGCTCAATGCGGACGTAACTGCATTTCTGGAGTGGGGACTTTTCGATATCGCCGGGCGATATATTGATGACTACTTTACCAATTCAGTGCGCGCCGACGGGTCGATTGACACCCGCGGGCCGGAGATCGGGCAATACGGGAAAATGCTGGAAGTTGTCGCGCGCTATTACAGCTATGCGAAAGACGATGCTCTGCTGCGCAAGCATCAGGAGAAACTTCAGGCGATCGTGGATTTGTTTTACTCGCTGCGGAAAGAATCGAAGCAGGTTCCAGCGGGCGATATTTCCTACGGCATCGTCCGCGGCTGGTCGGAACATGACAGCAGCTTGAAAGTGCATCCTTACCGGTTCATGCAGCCACATTTTTCGAATAATGCCGAGGCGGCGCGGGGTTTTCATGATTTGGGGCTGGTCTGGATCGAGATGGGACGGAAACATTCCAACGAAGCTCTGGAATTGCGAGGGCGCAGGATGCTGCAGGAATCCGAGGACATGAAGAAGGATCTGAACGTGGCGCTCGAAAAATCGGTGGACCGCAAGCAGACGCCTGCGTATCTGCCGGCGGTGGCGGGTGACGTTCCGACCTACGGAAAGCAGCGGGTATATTCCGAGATGCTGGATTCCGGCGAACTGACGGAGGAGCAGGCGGACATCATCGTGAAGAACCTCGCGGCGAATGGCGGCTCGATGTTCGGGCTGCTGCGTTACGGCGTGAATATTGACGGATTTTTGGATTTCGGGCCGGCGTACGCGCGGCTGCAATTCGACTGGGTCCGCGAATTTCTGCTGCTGTACTACGCGCACATGGCACACATCTATTCGCCGGGTACGTGGACTTCGGTAGAGAGTTCGAAAATTGACGGCACGCTCGGCGGGCCATACTGCACGCCGGCGCAAGTGACGATCCCGACGCTAACCAAATGGATGCTGGTATTTGCGGAGCCGGACAATTCCGTGTTGTGGCTGGCGCGCGCGACTCCGCGGGAGTGGCTCGAGCAGGGAAAGAAAATCGCAGTGACGGCGGCGCCGACGCGGTTTGGGAAAATGTCGTACGAGCTGCGTTCGGATGTGCAGCGGAATAAAGTTTCCGCGGTAATTGATGTGCCGGAGGGTTCTGCGGCTACAATCAAACTTCGCTGCAGGGTTCCCGGCGGAAAGAAAATCCGCTCCGTGGCGATCAACGGAGAGAAGTGGACGGACTTTTCAGCGGAGCAGGAAGTGGTGACCATTCCGCCGCGACTCAAAGGCGAAATCACGGTGGAGATCTCGTATTGATTACAACGCGGTGCCGCCCAGTGCGGCGTCCGATTTCGGCAGTAACCGCAAGACGCGATGCAGCAAGTCCTCACGCTTGTCTACGACTTCCGTGATGCCTTCGGGCAGGCTTACCTCCGAGCGGATCAGCGCGGAATGTATGGTGTTCAATAATATGGGTACATTCGGACAGAGGCTGCGCAGTTCGCGCGCCGCGTCCAAGCCATTCATCCGCGGCATGGACAGATCGAGGATGATCAGGTCGGGGCGAAGCTGCGAAGCTTGTTCGACTGCATTCAGTCCATCAAAGGCTTCGCCGCAAATAGCAAAGCCGGACGCTTCCAATTGCGCGCGGATTTCGGTTCGAACGGAAGGATTATCATCGACGATAAAAACGCGGTATAGCATGCCACCCCCTCGAACTTCAGGGTGACAGCCAAATCGCTGGGGAGCACCCAAGCCTATGTTCGGTAGGGTACCAAGTGAGCGAATGCCGGACCAGGTGTTTTTTCTAGCGAAATTACGAGGTTACAGGCGCCGCACGGCGAGCAATTCATTTCTTGTATTGCTTCCACTCTATTTTCAGTACGCCCAAAGAATCCAGTGCTTCCCGCATGGCTGCTCGCTCTTCGACGGAAACCTGGCCGTCGAGGGACTGGCGCGCGCGGATGGCGTCCTCCACGGCTTTTACGCGAAGTTCCAGTTTGACCGGGTCGATCTCGAGAACAGCGGCTTTGTAGAGCGCCCGCCAGTTATTCTCGAACATAAGGCCCTCCTGCGGGCAGCATCCTATGTTCGCGCGCAGCCGAGGTCAGCGCGGTACCGTACCAAGTCGGTTGACTTCCTTTTCCCATCTTTCCGACTGTTGTCTGATCGAGGCGTAGCATTCACAGGCGGCATCTTCCAGGCCGCTGCGGCTGTCAATTCTCACGCTGCCGCGATTGTAGGTAATCAAGCCGGCTTTTTGCAGGATGCCGGCGGCAACGGTGACACTCGCGCGCCTGGTTCCGAGCATGTGCGCAAGAAATTCTTGAGTTAGAGGAACGACGTCTCCGCCCAGCCGGTCTTGACTCATCAGGAGCCAGCGAGCGAGGCGCTCCTCCACTTCATGCAGTCGATTGCAGGCGGCCACATGGGTCGCCTGCATTCCGAGACTCTGCGAGTAACGATTCAAGCTTTTTTCTAACAATGGCGAGTGCGACAGAACTTCTCTAAAGTCTGCAGCGGTTATCTGATGGGCGCTCCCCGCAACTTGCATAACGACTTGCGTCGGGCTCGTGCTTAGGCCCACGACGAGCGGAAGGCCGATGAATCCTTCCTTGCCTGCCAAACCCACTTCGACGCTTTTTCCGTCGGTCATCACGCTGAGCACGGAAGCCAGGCCGCTATTAATGAAGTAGGCGTGCGTGACTGACTCACCCGCATCATGCAGGACGGAGTGAGTGGGAAGTTCGACGAACTCCATTTTCTTGGCGGCCGCATGCAATTCGTCGGCGGGCAGGGCCAGCAAAATCAGATTTTGGATATTGTTGCGGTTTCCATCGGTATCCGCGGACCTGGCAGTAACACGACTGGGTAGTCTTGGGGTGGCCATAAGGCTCCTGTGCGCGACGAATAACGTCTGATTTCGCAAGGAGCCGTAAGCCGTAGAAGGGTACGGCAGGATGCTAGTGAGACTACTTCGACCATACTCGTTACGTAGGCGGATAGCTATTAAATACAGAGCGCAGGAGGCGCATTTACATCGGACGCGGCAAGTTCCAGCAAACAGGCGAGTTGCGATTTTCGTCTTTTCGCGACTTAGCTGCTCGCCGGATTTGTGTTTTACCGACTGCCGAATGTTTGGCGGATTTACGATCATTCGGATACTTAGCTGTTGAATATTTGATGTCGCTCAGAAATGCAACACGTGCAGCAGAAGGCCCGCGAGGCTCGCGCCGATAAGAGGGCCAACCACAGGAATGCCCGCATACCCCCAATCGGAGCTTCCCTTACCTGCAATGGGAAGCACCGCATGAGCGATGCGCGGACCAAGGTCGCGCGCTGGATTGATCGCATATCCCGTCGTGCCGCCCAGCGAGAGACCAATCGCCCAGACCACGACGCCTGCAAGGTAGGGGCCCAGACCGGCAGCGGGGCCATCCTTCAATACGGTCTTCGAGAACATCGCGGCGGTGACAAAGACCAAAAAGAATGTGCCGATAATTTCGCTGATTAGGTTGGCGCCAAAACTTCGAATAGCCGGCCCGGTGCAAAACACAGCCAATTTCGCAGAGGCATCCGGAGTTTCCTTCCAATGGGGCAGATAATGCACCCAAACCAGAACTGCGCCGACAAATGCTCCCGCCAGTTGAGCTCCGGCGAAAGGAAGAAACTTCGAGTAGTCGCCTGAAAAGATTGCGATTCCGAGGGTGAACGCAGGATTGATCAAGGCGTCCTTGCTGCCACAGGCGATAGCGGCGAAGACTCCACCAACCACAGCGAAAGCCCAGCCCGTCGCGATCACCATCCAGCCGCTCGCTTCCGCCTTGGATCGTTTCAGGAGCACGCCGGCAACTACGCCGTCACCGAGCACAATCAACACCATGGTTCCGATAAACTCTCCGAATGCCGGTGAAGTCATGATCGTTCTTCCTCCATGAAAGAGTTTCAGGAAACCCAGTCCAACGACCGCGTTACCGCCTTCTTCCAATCCTTGTAGAGACGTTCGCGCACCGCGTCTTCCATCTGTGGCTTCCATGTGTGGTCCACTCCCCAGTTGGCGCGGAGTTCTTCGAGATCTTTGTAGTATCCGACCGCCAATCCGGCGGCATACGCCGCTCCCAGCGCCGTGGTTTGTACGGTTAGCGGGCGAATGACATTGCGATTGAGAATGTCGGCCTGGAATTGCATCAAGAGATCGTCCGCGACCATTCCGCCGTCCACGCGAAGCACGTCAAGCTTGACCTTGGAGTCCATCTCCATCGCTTCCACGACTTCGCGAGTCTGGTACGCCGTGGCCTCCAGAACCGCGCGCGCTAGATGGCCCTTGTTGGCGTAGCGCGTGAGGCCTGCGATCACCCCGCGAGCACTCGTCTTCCAATAGGGCGCGTACAAACCGGAAAACGCCGGAACGAAATAAACGCCGCCGTTGTCATTTACCGTGCGCGCCAAAGTCTCGATGTCAGCGCTTTTCTCGATCAGGCCGAGGTTGTCCCGCATCCACTGCACGAGCGCACCCGTTATCGCGATACTTCCTTCCAGTGCATACTGCGCGGGCTTGTCGCCCAGCTTAAATGCAACCGTGGTGATCAGGCCGTACTGGGAGGGCACCGGCTCCGAGCCTGTGTTCATCAGCAGGAAGCAGCCGGTGCCGTAGGTGTTCTTCGCTTCGCCGGTATTGAAGCAGGCTTGACCGACCAGCGCTGCCTGCTGGTCGCCAAGAATTCCAGCGACAGGCACTCCTTGCACGGCGGGAATCGTCGTGACCTTCCCGTACACTTCGCTGCTGGACGCGATCCGCGGCAAGACTCCCTTTGGAATGCCAAATAATTTGAGCTGCTCTTCATCCCACTTCAGCGTATGCAAGTCGATCAACTGCGTGCGGCTGGCATTGGTCACGTCCGTGAGGTGAATGCCGCCATTCGTCCCGCCGGTCAGCTTCCAGACCAGAAAGGAATCGATGTTGCCGAAAAGCAGGTCACCTGACTCCGCGACTTCCCGCGCGCTATTAACGTTGTTGAGAATCCAGCGAATCTTGAGTCCGCTAAAGTATGCCGCCAGGGGCAGGCCCGTCTTTGCTCGAAAGCGGTCTTGGCCTCCGTCACGAGACAATTCCGCGACATAATCCTCGACGCGCGTGTCCTGCCAGACGATGGCGTTGTAAACGGTTCTTCCTGTTTTGCGGTTCCACACGATTGTCGTCTCCCGCTGATTGGTGATCCCGATGCCGGCCAAGTCCTTGGGTTGAAAGCCTCCTTTTTCCATGGCCTCGCTGATCACGTCCTGCGTGCGCCGCCAAATTTCTTCCGGATCGTGTTCCACCCATCCTGGCTTCGGATAAATCTGCTGGTGCTCCTTCTGCGCGACTGAGACGATCCTTCCCGTACGGTCGAACACGATGAACCTCGTGCTCGTTGTTCCTTGATCGATGGCCCCTAAGTACGCGGTCATGGCAGTTCTCCTTTAAATTTCAATCGGCCGGTGCGCGGCTCGTGGTAGTGACGGAGGATGTTTCGGGTTCGAGTCCTGCGCGTTCCATAAATCCGTTGATCTTGCCGACGTACTTCGCGGTTTCCGATTTGGCTTGTTCGCTTGACCATTGCAGCTCTTGAGCCATCAGCGAAGCCACAAATGGCGCCGAGCGGATGGCCTCTCTCCATGAGAAGAGCTGCGAGCCGAGCCTGCGGGCGAGAATGTCTTCCACGGTGGCGGCGAGCTCATGACGAATGGAGTATCTTACCTCCGCCTGAATGGGCGGACTGCCGGCCAGGATTGGCTCGGCGAGATAGATCACCACGCGCTCCGATCCTAGCGCGCTCTCATACGGCGAATCCTTGGCCGGGACGCTGCAACAACCAGCGGTGCGACTAGACGTTCGTACCGACCAAACAGATGCTCAACTCAATCGCGGTCTCCAGAGAACTCAGCGGAACGGTAGAGTTTATCCACTGCGTCATCAAGCGCTCCGTGGCCACGCCGCAGTCTCGGCGGCATTGTATCCATGTCATAGACGTCAGCAAGCGTGGCCGTCGGGAATTCTTGCCGCGCGTCCAGTACCTGCTGGGCGAGCGCACGAACCCTCTCTGTTTGGCGGTCGGTCGCCTCAGGCCAAGGAAAAGTGTTGTAGACGATGCCAACTGAGTATCGATAGTCGCTCTTCAGCCTGCCGCCGATTTGACGTAGCCGCACCATGTGCATGCTTGAAGTCAGCACGCCGAAGTGCCAAAGGTCCGCATCCAAAAGTACTCGAACCAGGCTGCTAGGGATGATCGGTGGCGATAGCCACGCGATAGGGACGTGCTTCCGTCTCTCCGAGCTGGACTCTGGAACCACCAGGAAGGGACGATCCGGAATGACGGTGACGTGGTAACGGGTAGGTGAGTTTGCCAATTCTTGCGTTGGCGCACTCTCACTTCGAAGCCTAAACTCCCGCACGGACGCGATCCGCTCCGTCACACCGGGCATCGAACGGAGTGAACTTGGAGATGCGCCGTCTAGCGCCAAAATCCAACGATCCAATCCATTGATGAACTCTTTCGAGCCTATAGATGGATGCAGGTACCGCGCTGCGCCGGGCTGCGCTTTTCTGTTCGACAAGCGGGACCCCCTTCGAGAACAGATCAATATAACCCTGTGCTGTCCCAAGCCTCTTGGCGGGCTCTTCGAAGCTCGCGACCCGGCGACGAGTGACACCGAAGACTTCAAAAAACTCATTGTAAAATGTCTGCGATTCCCCGCGTTCGTGTCGCGCGCCCTTCCATTCATCCGCGAAACTCGCGGAACGTGCCCGTATTTCATTCCAACTCAGACGCATCGCGGTGTCGGTCTCCGTTCGCCATCTCACACGGCGTCTCCAGCCAATCTCTCGTGATCGGCGAGGAGGTATTACGCGCGCAAAGTGTAACCCTGAATATGGAAACCGATAAGGTGAAGTGTCGTTCTTGTAACCTCGCTGCTTGCGGTCACTCGGCGCGGCCGTAAACACAAAAGTGGCCGACCACCCCGAAGGATGGCCGGCCGGATTTCATTTCTAAGTTGCAGAGCTTTATTTGTCCCACGCTTCCGACAGTAGTGATGATTCGCGCCGATGCGTGCCTACCGAAAACAAGGCCGCAGTCACATCTCCCGTTCCAGGAGTGAATTCCTGCTCCGCTGGTGAAATAGTTCGAATTCGTCTCGCACCTCTAAAGCCTCTGACGTGCTCGGCTTATGAAGCGCGGACGCTGCGAAGATAAATTATTACTAATACTCGGCCATAATTCCGTTGACAACAACGTAGCAGAAGCACAGGGTGATTGCGGACCTGGGATTCTTCAGTTCACCTGAACGCAGTGGAAGATATCTGAACCACCCCTCGCCAAGATAACCAGCAAGACCTTAAAGGAGATCCATGAATACTATTACACGTAGGGACCAGTCCCGTGGTTTCGTGCTACAGAACGAAGTCAATCGTCTTTTCGATGACAGCTTTACTCGTGACCTGTCCGGTCATGCCGATCTAGCCACGTGGGCGCCGGCCGTGGACATCTACGAAACTGAGAATGAATTGGTCGTAAAGGCCGAACTTCCGGACTTTCAAGACAAGGACATTGACGTCCGGATTACAAACAACACTTTGACCATTCGTGGAGAGCGCAAGTTCGAAACGGGCGTCAAGGAAGAAAATTACCTCCGGATTGAACGCGCGTACGGTTCATTCATGCGGAGCTTTTCGTTGCCGAACACGGTCAACTCGGAAAACATTCGAGCTGACTATCGCAACGGGATCTTGACGCTGCATATGGCCAAGCGTGAAGAGTCTAAGCCGAAGCAGATCAAAGTCAGCGTCGCAACAAACGGCAAGTAGTCCGCAAATCACAAGCGGAGGGACGAGTGTTGCCATCGTGCCGACAACCAAGGAGGTTGCCATGATCGAACTCAAAGAGCTTTCCAAAGAAGATATCGCTCACCGAGCATACGAGCTGTACACACAGCGCGGCAGTGAGCCTGGGAAGGATGTCGAGGACTGGGTCAGTGCGGAAAAACAGCTAAGCGCCGAGCCTGGATTCGCACAAACAAGAGCAAGGGCCGCACAACAAGACCGAAACTGATTGATGTGTCGCGAATGCGAGGGGCGGGTTGTTCCGCCCCTTCACTCCTTCAATCGCGCATTACCGTTCTGTAAGGAATTAGGCCCGCCGGATCTCGACGGGCATCAATCTTCGCAAAATGTGAAGTTTTTATACACGCGAATTTTGTGGATCGAGTGGCGAAGATTAAACTCTAAGGCTCCCCCGCATCACCGAACGGCGGAGCCACCCGAGAGTTCTCCGGGAAAATTATTGACACTCGGCTATCAACAGACTTCGTTACCTGACTAGGTGTTCCAGGAACCACGGGGTGATCAAGGGCGTCAGGTCGCACAAGCGCCAAGAAGCGCGAAACTGATCTCACCGATTAAGCGGCGGTCTTCTTAGCTTGCGCTCTGACCTTCGCCCAGCGTTCTTTCATTGCTTTTGAAATCCTGGCTCTTCCTTTCGCCGACAGCACGTGCTTCTTTGCGCGGGTGATGTCACGGGATGCGGTCTTGCCCAAAGCCTTTGCCGCCGACTGCAAACCAATCAAATCGTGCTGCAACTTAGCCAACTGCTTCTTTACCTTCTTTTCTTCGCGTCTAATTGCTGCGAGTATGCTCATGAATCCTCCCCGAGCAATCTACATGAGAGCTCGACTTACACCAATCCCGTACCCTTGGGATGACTTATTCAGTTTGTTAGCGGGATCTGAAAATCAGATGTCACGCGGTCATCGGTGACGGTGCGATCCGCGAAGCCACTTCGTTCACGAGATTTCATGTCACGGTTCTCTGATAGTCCACAATCCGTACCCTGCGGACTAGCTCAGCCAGCCAGTTTCATCTCAGTGAAATCAGCGGTTTGCAAACCTTGGGGAATTACCCCTTTCGAACCAGTATGGCATAGTCCGCTAAGGCGCGAGCCATCGTGAGGCCGAGCGGCATAAGCGCCTTGGCGTCAAGCTGTTACCACTTTATCTCCGTTTTACCAACAAAGTATCTCCTTTGCATTGAACGAATCGCGGTCTTGAATGAAACTGCGCACGCACTGAGGAACAAGATGAAAAATTCAAGTGCAAAGATTAGAGGAGCAGAGGAGAAGAAAATGAGGATCATGACTGCCGTGAAGACTTCGATAATTACAGTGGCGTTGGGATTTGCGTGTTTGCTGCCGGCCACGGCGCGCGCGCAGAGCGACGTGGCCCCCGACGAATTCGCATTTTCAAGTACGGAAACGACTGCTGCGCAGCCGGTGCACGTTGCCAGTGCGAAATTAGCGAAGGCCGATTTTCAGGGCAAAGTTTCGCTGCCTTACAACGTGAAGTGTGGCGGCAAGAATTTGAAGGCCGGACAGTATTCGCTCTCGGTGAAATCTGAGGCCGGAGCCCGAGTGGTTACGATCAACGGAAGTGGGGAGAACGTGAACATCCATATGCGCGAAGTGTTAACGAATCGATGGGCCAGCCAGAGCGCTTTGCTGGTGGGGAAGTCGAGCGAAGGTCGCCGGCTTGAAGCGGTGTATGTTGAAGGCCTCAATGCGATGCTATATCCGGACACGAATCCGAACGGAAGTCACGCCCGGACGGAACGGCTGCCGATCTCATAGTAGAGTTAGCCCAGCCTGGTGCACGCCCCGTCAGCCCACGCGACGCTGACGGGGCGTTGGTGTTTTAGGCGCAGTAACGCCCCGACGAATTCCCTTCGCTACGCCGAAAGGAGACTGCCGGGGCAAACTCGCAGACGCGCGCTCAGTTCGCTCGGAGCCTTGACCAAAGAAGTAGCAATCGGAAAATGGCCCTCATTGTCAGGTAACGCGTGCGGGCACTATGACCCGAGGACGCGCCTTGTTTCACAATTTTCCGGCGGATTGTGAGCGTAATCGCCTGGTTTCAGCAGTTGACAGTCACTACGTTCGGTTCAGCGCCTAGTGAAACCGTCGCCGCTCCATTCTTCTGAGCTGACGCCGTTATGTACGAAGAACAATCCTGTCGGGTCATATTTCTTTTTCACCAGTGTCAGACGCGCATAGTTGCTGCCCCAATACGAATGCTGCCAGTCCTCTTCGAAGAAATTACTCTCCGAAACATACGCTCCGCTCCTTGGCGCCACTGCGCGCAGCTCGTTCATGCAACGATGAACTTGCGCGCGGGATTTCCGTGCTGCTTCGACGTCCGGCTCGTGGCCGCGTACTCCTGGATACCCGCCTGCGCCGTCCGCGACAATCGCCAGCGCAAACGCATTCAACACGGCAGGGTTCGTCGCGGTATCCCCTGTTGCTTCGACAGCCTCGGGCGGCGCTCCCCCGAGCCCTTTGTTGAAATGCAGCTCGATCAGTTGGGAGCGAGATCCGGCAAACAACGCATTCGCGAGCCGCTCCTGCGAATCATCTTCGAGTAGCGATGCCGGCAACCAGAGCGATTCGTAGCCGTAGATGGTCGAGGCCACTTGGCCTCCGTCTCCCGTCCACCACGCATTATTCGGGCTGGCGCCGGGTCGCGTGTCCGAGTCGAAAGCATGCTGGTGCTGCTTCTTCCTCCACTCAACATCCCACCAGTGCCGAGCGGGCATGCTGCCAATATCCATACCTGGCTGAATCGTGTAAATTCCAGGCGAACCCGCAATCCAATCGAGGAAGGGTCGCCAGACTTTTCGAGCTTCTTCAGTGGTCAACCCTAGCGAAACCATGGAAAGACCAAGGACATTATCCGAAGCAATGTGTGCTTGCTCGCCCCAATGATCGTTAAAGAGATTGTCTCGATAAAAGCCGACGAAGTAGCGTAATAAGCGGCGAAAGGCGTCATCCGAGGAAGCTTTGACGCGGAAGTTCGCACCGCCCGCGTATTCGGGAAGGTCGCGCACGCGCAGCGTCAGCTTGGTCACCACGCCAAAAGTGCCGCCTCCGCCTCCTTTGAGCGCCAAGAACAAGTCCGGATTCGTGCACGCGTTCGCGATCCGAATGTTGCCGTCGGCGGTCACCACTTCAGCTTCGAGTAAGCCCGCGGCGCAGGTCCCATAGCGCTTGGAAAAGCTTCCAAAACCACCGCTTTGCACTAAGCCTGCGACGCCCACCGTCGTACATCCGCCGCCTTGCACGTATGCGCCAGCCTTCGTGGTTACGGCGTCGTACGCCTGCATCCAGATTGCGCCGGAGCCAGAAGTCACGGCGCGCTGGGCAGCTCGTTTCCCTTCGCAGCCCTGAGGAACAAACGCGTCGTGCATCGTGACGTCGTGCACGTGCCTCGTCCAAATCAGCAGAGAATCGGGCGCGTTCGACGTACCTTGATAGCTGTGCCCGCCGCCTTTCACCACCAGACGCAGATCATTCTCGCGGGCGAAGTTGATCGCTGCCCCAACGTGGTTCGCATCCCTCGCTGCGACCGCGAACACGCTCGGTTTGGTGAACCACGCGTCGACCCATCCGAAGGTTTGGGTGAGGCCAGGCTGATCGCCGATATAGTATGGATTCTTGATGTTCGCGATCAAGCTCTTGCAGCCAGCACTATCGATATCCTTGATGCACGCCTCGAGCGGAAATTCCACAGGGATCAGGTTTCCGTCAATAGCGTCATTGAGCCGTTTCCACGCCGCTTGGGAAGGCCAGTCTGCATCTGCTGGACGCCTGCGGCGAAAGGTCTTGCTGGCAAACAGCGAACGCGGCCAGAGCGGCAGCAACGCAGTCAGACCAGACCTCTTTAGGAATGTTCTTCGATCCACTTCGCTCGTGCCTCCTTGTAGATCCTCCCGCCACCTAGCGTTTTCGACGACACGGCAACGATAAATGGTATGACTAATCGCTAGGCTGAAACGTTAGCGGCAAGGTCGCCGTAAGTCAATGAAGGCTAGGCAGGTAGCAGCAATTTCGGAACAGTTGAGTGTGTTGGAGAAAGAAACGGGGATTGAGGAAGGATTTTTCATTCAGCCGCTGGGTGCTGGAAGAGGGTCTATTTTCCGACAGAGGTGTTTCGTCGAGGTGGTTGGCCCTGGGGAGAGTTTTGCTGATGGAGAGTTCGGAGGTGCAAAAGGGGGACTGCTTGCTTTTTCTGTTGGGCGTCAGCTGCTGTTGGCGGCACACGGCCGGGAAAGACTGAGCCACAAAAGCAGCAGCAACTGGGCACTGTCGTGCACCCGATGTTTGCCACGGTGCAGATAGCGGAGTCGATAGAGTCGTTCGATGGTCAAAGCCAGCATGGTGAGGAGCCAGCCGATCAGCAGACTGTTGGCATGATGATGACAGATATGCTCCAGACCGTGACGAGTCTTGGCGTCGTTGAAGCCTTGGTTCTCGATCTCCCAACGGCTTTTGGCCATGCGGAACAAGGCAGCTGGACCCACCGTGGAAGAGGCGAAATTCGTCAGCCAGTAGGCTTCCACCACTTTGCCGTCGGGCTTGTGCTGGCGATAGAAGAACACGCGCACGATTTCCCAGTGGAGCGTTTCCCAGGGATCGAAGTCCTCCGCGTCCCACATTTCCACGCGATCCGCTCCGTGCTGGAAAACCGTCGCAGGAGCCCCACAAGGAAAACGTTGCTGGGCGGCAGTGAATAATTCCGGAAAATTGTCTTTCAGCCGTGCCACCACGCGAAGACCGAGCTCTCCGGCGGTGTGCAGGAACGGTGCGGTGGCAAATCCTCCGTCGACGACCACATACTGCGCAAAGCGTTTTCCCAGGCTCCCGATCACTCGTCGCAACAAGCGCTGCCCGGCGGCGTACTCGCTATCGCCCGGTCCGTAGGGCTCCCCATCGCAAGGCAGCGACAGACTTGTTCCCACCACGCTGATCATCACTAAAGAATGTTGATAGCCCGGGATCTGTTTCGCCGCGTTCTGCTGCGGCCGACAGAGCTTGCAGCCCTGGTGGGTTCGCCATCCCGCGCCGCTCCCGTCCAGGGCCAAACCGATCCAGCGGCAATCGTCAAAGGCCTTGTTGCGCTTGGCGCCGCGCAGGAGCGAGAGCAAGGCTTGTCGTGTGGGAGCGGGATCGAGCCGCTCGGTGAAATAACCCAAGGTATCGTCACAGAACGAAGTGGCGATGCGGAGCGTGCGTCGCGCCGTAGAGTGCGCCAGCGCCTCGACTGCGTGAAAACTCGCTTCGCGAAGAATTTGACCGATCAGCAGGGCCCAGAGCAGAGCCGACGCCGGAATTTGCGGTTGCCGCCGACCGTCTCCCGGTTTCTTGAGGTACCGCCGGAGACGAAGACGCCCGCTCACATAGTGGAGCAGATGACGCGGCGTCGCACGATTCATTTCTTCTTTTTCTTGCGCTTCTTGCGCTCCAGCACCAGCAGCTGGGCGTTGGCCGCCAACACTTCGCGCAGCGCGTCTTGAAACTCCCGTCCCGCTTTGACTCGGCGCCGCACCTGCTCGAGCCAATCCTTGGGGATGTGCTGCACCTGTTTTTTCCCCTGCACCATAAAGGTCAGTGACCAGACGGGATGGCCGCGGTCAGCGGCACAATGACAGGTGGGCTTACCGCAGCGGAGATGCGCGAGAGAGAGCGAGCCAGGAAGAGCGTCGGCGGGGATCGAGAAACGGCGCAGCAGCTGGAACTTGCGCTGACGCAATCGAGAAGCGAGCGGTCCATTGCTCTTATGGATCATCTTAATGTATATATACCATAAGACACGGTACAAATCAAACGATGTCTGCGAATGCGAAAATAGGAGTCTACTGCGGAAGGGTCGCCAAGAGGGTTAAAAAAGCGATCTGACGCTGCTGGAGTAGGCTAGCCCCCGTCGAACTTCCGAAACAGCTGCCATGTTGCCCGCTTGGGTCTGGCTTTACGACACGGTGTTTTCCTAGTACGGAAGTACCATTGTTCAGCTGGATGCAGATTATAGAATTGCGACCCGCATGATGGTGAAAATTAGGTGCAAGGAATTCGACCTACTCAAACGCGCTGCCGCCTCAGCAATTCTAGAGGCGAAGAGCATTCGCCTTTCCCGAGACGTATCAATTTACGAAGATGCTGAACTGTGCCGTGAGGGACACCGAAGAATTTACGCTCTCATTAACCATCTGCTCGTCGGACATGATGGCAGCGCATGCCCCGCCAGCGATCGCCCCATCGTGACAGCCGCCAAGCCAGAGCTGCGGGCCTCGGTGCCAGTTACGTCGGCACCGCCCAGACGAAGACCTGTGGTGTAGGAAAAAGGCATTTCCTACAGTGTGCAAACGGATGCACGACGACCGGCTGAGAAAACAAGAACCCTACCGCTCGATTGCCAGCGCCAGAACCGCAAGTGATGCGAATACCAACGCGGCGCCGAGACAGACAATAGCGGTTTCCTTTGCATCAGCGGGACGCGCTGCCAGCGGCGGTTCTGATCGATTACAAGACTGTAGTTGGAACTCCAACAGGCCGTCACAGCGCGAATCGGACCTCTCGAATTTGCGCCTTGAATCTGCGCGCGGATCTGTCCCCGAGTGAACCCCTTCATTGACCTTGCGGTAAGACTGGCAGCACCATCGTATTCACCGCGGATGGATTGTCGCGGAGCTTCAGATACAACAGCGTCCCGTTTGGCCGTGGCACGCTGAGCGTCGAATTCAAGAATCCGGCCGGCACAGGAACCATATGCGTAAATTGGGCGTCGGACGCGACAGAATCGATCAGGAATAAATCCGTACCCGTAAGTTGGCATTGTTCGTCAGGAGCGTCGGGGCAGCGGATCTCCTTCAGCGTCGGAACGCGCACCAGATTCACAAGCGGCTCCCATTCCCCCGTGGCGCCGTCCGCTGCGACTGCTCGAAAGCGCAACGGCCCGAACGCCGATGGCCCCAGGCTTTTCATTGGATCAAACACCACCAGCACCGTTTGAGAGTCCTGGAGAATCAGATTGCCATCCGCTTCGCTCAACAAGGCATGAAACGACTCATCTTCGGTCGCAACTTCCAGCTTCTCAGTCGTGGGAAATCGCTCGGGCGCCTGAGATTGTAGAACGAACGAAATCTGGTAGCCCTGCGGCATCTCATCCTGGCCCGCGAAGCGGATCGCCGAATGCACCGAACCTCCCTGAACACTTTTGCGCAGAAGCGTCACCTTCGGCCGGCGCGGTTCCACAGTCGTTGGCAGTTCGAGGATGCGCCCGTCGCGAAGCGCCACGTGCGCTACTAGATTCTCTTCGGGCTGCAGCGTTGCAGTTGGTGCGTTATTTACCGACACCAGGCGCAGCTCGTCCTTCTGATTCGTACGCGACAGTTTCGTCGGCGCAAAATGAATCCCGTTTAATTCGAAACTGCCGACTTCGTCCAGCCGCGTCCCCTTCAGCACTCCCTGCCGATCCCCGGCGTTGATCGCGAACTGCTCCAAGTGTGCAGCTTCTGAATACGCGTGCAACGTCACTCTGTCCGGCTCATTCAGCCCGAATTGACGCACCGCCACGTACACGGCGCCCTCGGGCTGGTCCTTCATCGGAATGTTCACTTCCAATTCGTCGGGCTTTGTCAGTTTCCAGCTTGCCTTCAACTCCTCGCCCTGTTCGTTCGTCACGCTCAGCTTATCGACGCAGGCTGCGCCGACCGACTCGAGATGCACCAAATCCTCGCGGCCTATCACCAGCGCGCTTTGATCGTCAGATCCAACCATCCATGTCGCGGGTCGTGCATTGCGCAGATGGAATCTTGGCCCTTCAAACGATTCGAATCCCCAGTAGCCACGTAGAGTTCCTTCTGCTTCCGGATCGCGCTTCGCTGGCGCCGCCGAGTTCACCGTGAGCGCAAATCCTCCTTGCGCAGCTTCTGGTGTCGCCGGCAGATCTACGGTCCCTGTCTTGCTTTGCACGTGCAGAACAAAATCGTGCGCGAGACTGGTAGCGAACACCAACGGAGCACCCTCGACTGGAAGAACCACGGATGATTTCTGGAGGCAATGTACATCGCCCTCATTCAACGGACGCAATGGCGGCAACTGTGGCGCTTCCACGGCCGGCAGTCCCACTACAAGCACCGATTTTGGTTTGTGAAAGGAGGGTGGATTGTTCAGTCGCAGGTTCAGTTCGCGCTGATTCGGCAACGCCAGCGCCGGAATATATTGATACTCGGCCGTGTGAATGTTGCTCAGGATTCGGGCCAGGTCCACCACCGCTCCCACATACGCGCTGTAAAATCCGCCGCCCATGAGCGACGTATTGCTCACGGCTCCGATGAAATCTGCAGACGGACCGGAAGTGAGCGCCGTCACCATCGACTGGCTGTGCCCGTCATTCAGAATAAGCAGGTCAGTGTTCTGAGTCAGGCACGGCCCCTGTTGCTCGGTTGGCTTGTCGAAGCACTGCTGATCGAGTCTGATGTTGAGGCTTCGGGCGAGCAGTTTCGAGCGCTCTTGCAACGCCTTGGGGTCGAGATCCGAGGTCTGTTTCACATCGCTCAAATATTTTTCGAGCCGCAAACGATCCAGGCTCGCCTGATTCAAATCCTGCGACGCCCTAACGAACGCTCCGGGCCTACCGCGCACCGCACCCCGCAGGGTGTTGAAGTCACCGCCGGTTTCCGGAGCCAGGAAAAGCAGCGTCTGCTGTGCTTCGGTCGGAACGGTAACCACAATTCCTTCCTCGCGAGTGCGCCTGTCCCAGCTCTCTACACGAATGAACCAATTCTCTGGCGGCGGGTTCGTCGAACCGCGAAGGAATGCCACGATCAGCAGGTAGTGCACCGACTGGCTCTCGGGAAAATCCGGATGAATCCACAACCGATCCTGCGCCTGCAAATTCGGCACTTCGGAGATGGGTAGCGTCTTCCCCGCCCGCGTCACCGTCATTTCGATGCGAGGTCCTGTCAGATCGAACGCCGCGGAATCAGCTCGGACCAAGAATGTTGCAACAAACAACGTGAGGAATCCGACGAAAAGAAACTGCACGTTTCGAATCGTCGAAATATGGAAGCCAAAGATACCCATTTCTGGATCGCTCCTTGGCCGGGACAGACATGTTACTACAATCGAAAACTTGCTTAGACAGAAATACGGTTCATCCGACTGGGCAAGCGCGACCACCAATTTCGACAGCGGACCGCTTTCTGTCCCCGGCATTCTTTTCGATGCAATTCCGCTCCGAAGACTTGCAGCGGCGGGTGCTCGGTTGAATGCGCCCAAGTTGAAGTCTGACGATGAGTGGATTCAATAAGTTAGTTGGGGTGAGCGACGGGGTTTGAACCCGCGACCCTCGGTGCCACAGACCGATGCTCTACCAGCTGAGCTACGCTCACCACACTAGATTACAGACAGTTTAGCACTACGCCGCCTGTTTGCAATCGCTTGCCATGTTTGCAATCGAAGGCAATTTGGTGATTTCATTCGCGTGGAATTCAGGTCTGGCGTGCGTATATCGTTGGACCATTCGGTCGCTGCCATGCCCTATGCACAAACGAATCATCGGAAGTGGGACGTTGTTTTCCACCAAGGATGAAACCCGTCCGTGTTTGAAGGCGTGGAGACCGCATTTCGCAATCCCCAGCTTTTTCAGCATCGGGTGAAGGTGCCGCTTAAAGACGTTGCCTTCAGGCAGCGGGTTGAGGTTCCTAGCTTGAAAAACGTACCCGACTTTTTTCTGGCCTATTTGCTCCCTCAGAATCCCAACGAGCACGGCAGCAATGCCAATTCTACGAACGGCATTGCGTGTCTTGGGTGTTTGTATTGCGCATTCTTCGGCTTGCCCATTCCGAATATCGCAAAGGTGCCGGCGCTCGACTCCGACGCACTAGCCGCTATTCGCAAGCGTGAAGCGAAGCGAGCGGCTGAAAAGGCGCAGCGAACACCGTGGGAGAACGAACAGGAAGCAATCCGCCATTCCGCGAACACCGTGAAATGGCGCGCTGATGAATATCGCGGCGGGTTCCCGTACTGGCAGAGCGCGACTGAGAAGCCGGTGGAAGAGCACAAGATTTACGATCCCGAGGAGGTCAAGAAATTAAAAGCTTAGTGCGTTCCGGATTGTCACGTCGCTGTAATTCCGCAGTCCGCTCCTCCAAATGTCTCCAAGTTATGAAGCCAGATAACTTTCCAAATCGGTCGCGTCTCTGACCACTGCGAACTGATCTCCCCGTGTACTAAAAGCAATCCGCTAGAGTTATTCCCTCAATTCAGCCCGATTGTCAGAACCGTTCGACCGAACCAAATCCACACGAAAAGGGGCAACACCCAAATGTCGACTGCATATGAAATCGTCACCGAATCCATCATCAAGCAACTTGAATCAGGTGTGGCGCCCTGGCGCAAACCTTGGCGCACCGAGACGCCCGCAAACCTCGTTAGCAAGAAGGAATATCGAGGAATCAACATTTTCCTTCTCGCCTCGCAGGGTTACGGCTCCCGGCACTGGATTACCTATCGTCAAGCGCAAGCGCTGGGCGGAACTGTGAGGGAAGGGCAACACGGGTGCAAGGTGGTTTTCTGGAAGTTTGGCGAATACCGGCGGGAGAACCAGGAGAAAGAGGAAACAGAAAGTCACAAGGCGATTCTGCTGCGCTACTATATCGTCTTCAACCTGGAGCAGTGCGACGGGATCAAGTCCACCGATTCAGTCCGCGTGATCAATCCTCTGGAACAATGCGAAAGTATTGTCAAAGGCATGCCGAATCCTCCGGAATTCGCGCAGGATGCACGGCCTTGCTACTGGCCTTCGACCGACACAGTCGGCATGCCGGCCAGCTCCGCATTCCATGCTGTCGAGGAGTATTACTCGACTCTCTTCCACGAAATAGCCCACTCGACTGGACATCCTTTTCGGGTGGGCCGCGAAGGGATCATGAATCACAACCCCTTCGGCAGTGAGGATTACTCGAAAGAGGAACTGATTGCCGAGATGGGTGCAGCGATGCTCTGCGGTGCTGCCGGCATCGAATCCCGGACGCTCGTAAACTCCGCGGCCTACCTGCAGACCTGGATCAACAAACTCAAATCGGATTCCCGCTTGATTGTTTCCGCCGCATCACAGGCGCAGAAAGCCGCCGACTACATTCTTGGGAAGGCCGTAGCCGAAACCGATTCCGAGACGAAAGGAGAAAACGAATGCGACACGCTTTAACCGACGTTCACCGCTGAACGATTCCCCGTCGAAATTGAACCGCCCTGCAACTCATCGGGCCTCTCGGGAGAAACAAATCAGGTCCCTCACGGATCCTCGACAACTCGGAAAAAAAACTCTCTCATCGAAATTTGTTGCAACACCGCCTCGCATACTTTGATTGTATGGCGAACCAGAGATCGGCAAGTCTCTTGGCCCACTGAAGAGAGTATCAAACGTAAACATTTAACTTGTCTCGAAGGAGGCGCGGAAAACAGCTTGGGTGTCTCACTGAGACAGTCAAGTTATTCCAAAATAGGGCTATTTTGAAATGGGTTCTCGAGTGATAAATGCGTGATTTGTGCGCTGAAAGTGTCGAGGAATCATCAGGATCGCGGAACGCAGCGAAGCCACAGACCGATGCTCTACCAGCTGAGCTACGCTCACCGCCGTATGATTTCATAGTTTACACCATCTGAGGGGCGCTGCAACGGCATCCGTCTGTTCGTGGATTTTCACTCTGCTGTAACAATTGGGGAAGGGGTTTCCGACAGGATTATTTTGGAAGAAACAGGAAACGTTTTCTGGGGGACGGTACGTCTAAATTGCGAGGAATGTCGCGGGTTGGTGTGCGTATACAATGAGTAGGATTGGCACGCGCGTTGCTGCTGTTGCGGGTTGATGCGAAACGGGCGGGGCTGTATTCGGGGGAACGATTGATGAGTTCGACCAATATAGGTTTGGTGAGAGCCGCGCGAACCGCGTTGCTATTGCTGGCGGGTGCGGCGCTCGCGGTTGTTCCGTGCATTGCCAGTGTGCACGCGGGATCGCCCGTCGAACGCGCGGCAGCTCAGCCGACGGACGCGCAGCCGATTCCGTCGCCGCAGTCTCCGACGCAGCAGACATCGAGTCAGACCTCCGGCCAGACGCAGACACCTCTCACGCAGAAAGTTGGCGCGGTGAAATCCATTAGCGGCAATGCGCTGGTTCTCACCGTGGACGGCGGGGCGGATGTGAACGTGACGGTGGCGAGCAACGCAAAAATCGTGCAGGTGGCGCCGGGAGAAAAGGATCTGAAGGCGGCCACGCCGATCGCTTTGACGGATTTGCAGGTGGGCGATCGAATCCTCGTGCGCGGAAGAGCGTCGGATGACGCGAAGACGATGATAGCCGTCGGCGTCATTGCGATGAAGCGCACGGACCTGGACGCGAAGAAGGTGCAAGACCGCGACGACTGGCAAAAGCGCGGCATCGGCGGATTGGTGAGCGCTGTGGATCCGGCCACGGGCACGATCACAATTTCTACCGGAGCTGGGACTACGGCGAAAACTGTCGCCATTCACACTACGAAGGGCACCGTGTTGCGCCGCTATGCGCCGGATTCGGTGCAATTCGATGACGCGAAGTCCGCTCCGCTGGATCAGATCAAGCCGGGAGATCAAGTTCGCGCGCGAGGTACGAAGAGCGCGGATGGATCTGAATTTGCGGCGGAGGAAATAGTTTCCGGAACTTTCCGCAACCTCGCTGGAATTATTACTGCGATCGATGCGAGCGCGCAGACGATTAGTTTGACGGACTTGATCAGCAAGAAGCCCGTGGTTGTAAAAATCACGGCGCAATCGCAGCTGCGGAAAATTCCCGCGCAGATGGCGCAGATGATTGCGTTCCGGTTGAAGGGCGCGGGAGCAGCAGCGGCAGCGGGCGCGCCGGGCGGTGGGTCCGCAGGTGCAGGCGGCGCATCTGGACAGAGTGGCGCGGGCGCTGCCGGTGGCGGGTCTTCGAATGGTGGAACTTCGACTGGCGGACAGCGCTCCGGCGGCGCCGGTGCCGCGGGAAATGGCGCGGCGGGCAGCGGAGGATCGGGCGGGGGGCGCGGCGACTTCCAGCAAATTGTGAATCGTTTGCCGGCCAGCACGATAGCCGATTTTCAGAAGGGTGATGCCGTGATGGTGGTGTCCACGCAGGGCACCGATTCTGGCGGCGTCACTGCCATCACGATGCTGGGAGGCGTGGAAGCGATACTGGCCGCAGCGCCTGCCGGCAACGCAGCGCAAGCGATGACCCTCTCGCCGTGGAGCCTGGGCGGTGGCGGAATGACGGGCGACGCCTCGGGCGGCAATCAATAAATAAATCATAATCAACTCACCGATTCTTAGTCTTGCAGGAGACGGAATGAAAGCCCGGGTCTTTTTATCCTCATCGCTGATTGCACCGATCATCGTTCTGATCCTTTGCTGCTCCAGCGCCACGTTTGCACAGACCACAGCACAGCCTGCAGCGCCGACCTCCGCACAGGTTGGCACCGGAACAATTCGCGGACAAGTGACGGACCCATCGGCGGCGGCCGTGGTCGGCGCCTCCATCATTGTGACTGCGGCTGACGGAACCAGCCTGGCTGCGACTACGAATCGCGATGGAGTCTTCGAACTGAAAAACGCGGCGCCCGGAAAATACACGGTGGAAGTAATCGCGAAAGGCTTCGCGCTTTATAAGAACGACGCGGTGCAGGTGGCTGCCGGCCAGATTCAACAGCTCAATGTGTCGCTTACGATCGAAGCGGAGCAGCAGCAGGTGACGGTGACCGGCGAGTCGGGCGCGGTGGACGTCAGCCCGACAAACAATGCTGGCGCGATTGTGATCAACGGCGCGGCGCTGGATGCGTTGCCGGACGATCCCGATGAGTTGCAGACGGACCTGACCGCGCTGGCCGGACCTTCCGCGGGACCGAACGGCGGGCAATTCTACATTGATGGTTTCACAGCGGGGCAGCTGCCGCCGAAATCCGCGATTCGCGAAATCCGCATCAATCAGAATCCGTTTTCGGCGCAGTATGACAAAGTGGGCTACGGCCGCATCGAGATTTTCACCAAACCCGGCACGGACAAATGGCACGGCGGTTTTTCGGTGAACGGGAACGATTCGGCGCTCAACACGCGCAACCCGTTTTTCAATTCGAGCGAGGCATCGGGCACGCCGTATCCCGGCTATTACTCGGTGCAATACAGCGGAAATATCGGCGGGCCGCTGAGCAAGAAGGCTTCATTTTTTTTCACGGAGGATATTCGCGACATTCACGACCTGGGCATCGTGAATGCGCAGGTGGTGAATCCGACGACGTTCGCGGTGACCCCGTTCAGTGCGGCGGTGCCCAATCCCAGAACGCGCTACAACCTCGGGCCGCGCCTGGATTACGCGGTGACGAAAAACAACACGCTCACAGTACGCTATCAATATTACCGGGATAGCGAAACCAATGAAGGCGTCAGCGGCTTTGCCTTGCCGTCGCAGGGCTACAATTCGCTGAGCACCGAGCAGACGCTGCAGGTGGGCGACACGCAGATTTTTGGCACGAAAGTGGTGAACGAAACGCGCTTTCAATATTTGCGCGACGAAAGCACGCAGACCCCGCAGAGCAACGCGCCCACCGTGGTAGTTCCACTGGCATTCACCGGAGGCGGGTACAGCGGCGGGCTCATCAACGACAACACCAACCAATACGAATTTCAGAATTATACTTCGGTCCAGTACACCAAGCATTTTTTGAAGTTTGGCGCACGGCTGCGCGGCGCGACCGATGGCAACAGCTCGACCGGCGGATTCAACGGGACGTACGTTTTTCCTTCGGTCGCTGCGTACATTGCCACGTTGCAAGGCACGCCTTCGGCGAACCAATTCACTGTGACCGCGAACCCGGCAAACACCACGCTCTCTGCCAATCCGTTCGTGCACGTATCGCAGGTGGACGTGGGCTTGTACGTCGAAGACGATTGGCGCATTCGGCCGAACATTACGCTGAGTTACGGGCTGCGCTTTGAATCGCAGAACAACATCAGCAATCACGCGGACTGGGCGCCGCGGTTGGGATTTGCCTGGGGAATTGGCGGCGGGGGAAAGACCGCGCCCAAAACGATTCTGCGAGCCGGATTCGGAGTTTTCTACGATCGCTTTACTTTGCCCTATGTGTTGGAAGAGGACCGCTTGAGCGGCACGAACCTGGCGGAATATGTGGTACCCAGCCCGAACTTCTTCAATTCGAATCCTGGCGCGCCGCCGTTGCTGACGCCGGGTCCGACGGAATTGTTCACTTCGTATAAGCCGAATCCGAATTTGCACGCGCCTTACGTGGCGCAAACCGCGGTCAGTGTGGAACGGCAACTGACGAAGGTTGCGAACCTGAGCATTTCGTACCTGAACTCCGTGGGCAACGACCAATTGCTCACGAACAACATCAACGCGCCGAACAATCCTTCGGCTAACTATCCTTATTATCTGAATCCGGCTGCCGCCACACGTTTGGTACCGTTCGAGAATATCTATCAATACGAATCGGGGGCGATCTTCCGGCAGAATCAGCTGTTCGTGCAAAGCCGGGTGCAGGCGGGGCAGAAGGTTACGCTGTTTGCTTACTACGTGCTGAATTATGCGAACAGCGACACCTCGGGCGCGAACAGTTTTCCTTCGAACCCTGCGAATATCATGCAGGATTACGGCCGGGCGTCTTTTGATACACGGAACCGATTTTTTCTGGGCGGATCCATAGGGCTGCCATGGGGATTGCGCCTCAGCCCATTCATGATTGCCAGTTCCGGCTCGCCTTACAACGTGACCTTGAGCCAGGATTTGGTTGGCAGCTCGCAATTGAATCAGCGGCCATCGTTTTCGACCGCTCCGGCTGGTGGCGCCATCGTAACGGTTCCGGGGTTCGGCACTTTCAATACGTTGCCGGGCGCGAATGCAGTGCCGATTCCGGTGAACGCGTTTACAGGGCCGAACCATTTCACGCTGAACCTGCGCCTGGCGAAGACGTTTAATTTTGGGCCGGAGAACAAGGGCGGAGGAAGCGGGGGCGGAGGGGGTGGCGGCGGAGGTGGGGGACGCGGAGGTGGCGGGCGCGGAGGCGGCGCGAATCCGTTCGGAGGCGGCGGGCCGGGAGCATTGGGCGGCAACACCTCGACGAAGCGTTACAGCATCACGCTGAGCATTAATGCACGCAACCTGTTCAACGACGTGAATTTGTTGAATCCGAGCGCGGTTTTGAATCCGCCGCCGGTTGCGGGCGGTAGCGCGTCGTTCAACGCAGCGTTTTTCGGAGTTTCCAACCAACTGGCCGGCGGACCATTTTCCTCGGGCGCGGCGAATCGGCAGGTTTATTTGCAGGCGGGGTTTTCGTTCTGAGGAACGTCGAGTCGGCGCCGCTGCCAACGATTCTCGCGTTTTCAGATCGAGTCCAAAGCTGCGGTCCCCCAAGACACCAGGCTGTTCGGCAAAAAGCAGATCCCTCGCTACGTCCCGCGCCCGCCGAACTGCGGCGGGAAAGAAAAAGCGCGGGAGTCCGTTCGGGATGACCCGCGATCTTTTTTGGGGGGAACGGAGAGGCGGCGCACCCGATGACTCCACTGGCGTGCAGGCGGGGCCGGTTTGGAGCCGGCGTAATCGCAAAAAACACGACAAAAACGAGCGATTGATTTGAGGTCGGCAGCGGGAGCGGGAGGGTGAAGGCGTGAAGTTGCGCCGCACTCCACATCTTGCGTCCTTTTTGGGGCTTGAGCAGTGCCCCGACTCACGCTAACAGATTTGACGATCGTTGGGTATTCGTAGAAATACTTACGCGGATCAGCGATAGAAAAGAAGATCCAAGTCAAAGGCTCCCAGCTGAAGCTCGCCGCTACAAAGTCAAAATCTGAGACTGCGCGCACGTTTCCGCTTCAGCTGGGCCGGCGGAAGGGAATTGGGGCGTTGCGTTTGCGCTTGGCGGAGGATTGGTGCAGACGCTCGCGGGCTTGATCGGCCCAGGGGCCTGTCGGCGCATAGCGCAAGTAGAGCGCCCATTGTTCGTGAGCGGCTTTGCGTTCGCCGCGCTTTTCGTAGGCTAGCGCGAGGTTGAAATGGACGTCGGCGTGGGTGGGCATGGCGCGAGCGGCGCGGCGCAAATGGTCCACGGCTTGGTCTAGTTCGCCGAGTTCTTCGAGAGTGCAGCCGAGGTTGTAGCGCGAGATGCCGTTGAGCGGATCGATGTGCACGGCGGCGAGGAAACAATTGCGCGCGTCGGTGAGCTGGCCGAGCTGGTAGTACGCGACGCCGAGATTGATGTGGGCCTCGATCCAATTGGGCGCGAGGTCTACGACGCGCTGATAATTTTCGATCGCCTGAGGCAGGGTCTCGGCGCGAGTCTCGCAATCGAGAGCGGATTGGAAGAAATCTTCGGGCGTGGGGCCGACCATGGCGCGCAGTCTTGCCGGCTGACGGGCCAAGTCAAACGGGAATGCCCACTGGCGCAGAAATGGATTGAAGGGACGTTCCGAGCCCGGAGGAACTACGTGAACTTCGCGGCCGAATTCGACGAGGCGGAGTTCCTGGATCGGGACGGGCGCGGCGCCAAATTGCTTTTCCATCAGCGCAACGGCGCGGCGTACACGATTGGCGGGAACGTGACTTTGGGTGATGCGTTGGATGGATCGGACGGCTACAAGGTCGCCGAAGGTGTAGAATCGCTCGCCCCAGCGGGCTTCGGGACGCACTAAGCGCAAGCGTTCCCAGTAGCGAAGACGGTTCGGCTCAAGACCCAGGATGCGCCCCACTTCAATTCGCGTATATCGCTGCGCCAATCCGCCCGTCCCCCGCTTACCCTGTGGTGCTTGCTGCGAAAGATTATGCACCTGGTGTCAACAGTTGGCTATGGTACTCGGTTGTGGATAACTTCGCGGGGTGGGTGGATCGCGCTGCGGATGAGGAAGGTCAAAGGCACCACCGATGAACGCGGATGAACACTGATAAAGGCATTGAGGAACGCGAGCGAAGAGCAAAGATTTAACGCAGAGGGTGCCGAGAAAAGCGACGGCGGAGGATGTGCCACAGCGGCACAGAGACACAAAGTGAGGTGGGCGAGGAGAAAACCTTGATCCAGGAAGCCAACAGTGGTGCGCTTCGTCTTACGTTTTATGTTGGCTCTTGACTGGACCAGTGTTCGTCTGTGGTGACTTTCACTGGGAGCCTGATTCGCCGGGGACACGACGCTGGCCGTCGCTATAGCGTACGTGTGGGGCGATAACCAGAAGAGGACAGGCGGTTGCGTGGCGTGTGGGGCTTGTTAGACTTTGAGAGGCAGTCGCCCGCCACCATGCCTCTCGATACCGCCGAACGATTGTATCTGGACCGCCAGGTCACCCTGGCTCGAGCCATTTTTGTGGCCCTGGCGCTGGTGGACTTGATTGAAATGGCTCCGGTGGGCGCGCGCACGGCCGCGGCGATTTTTCTTGTGGTGTATTTGCTGCTGGCGCTGGCGGTGCTGGGGTACGAGCGGCTCGCGACCGAGACGAACGTTACGATTCCGTTGGTGGCCGACTTCGTGGCTTTGGCGGTATTCCTTTTTCTGACGACCTCGGTTTCCGCGTGGTGGTTCCTGTTTTTGTTTGTGGTATTTGCGTTGGCGACGCAGGGCAGTGGGCGCGCGATACTGGCGCTGGTGGGTGTGGCGACCGCCGGGATCATCTTTCGCGTGGGGATGTCGGAATTGACTGGGTGGCACGGCGCGTGGCATTGGGTGACGATCGGGCTGGGCACGGTGATTTCCGGGCTGGGCATGGGATTCTTGGGCGCGCGAGAACGCGAGCACCTGGAGCGCCAGCAATTTCTGGAAAAAGTTTCGCGCTTGCTGCAGTTTGACAGGGGATTGACCGAGTCTGTGCGGCAGGCGTTGGGCGAGATTGCCCTGGAATTTGACTGCGAACAGGCTTGCCTGGCGATTCGCGATGAGGAACTGGAGCGGCTGTTCGTCTGGAAGATTCATCCGAACGACCGGGAGATCGGCGGGCCGGAGACGCTCCCGCTTTCGCGCTCGGACACATTTCTGACGGACGCGTTCGAGACATCGTTCTGCTGGGAATTCAACGAGGGAGTGGGAACCGGATTTGGCTGGGATCGTCGGAGCGGACAGATATTTCGCAACTTGCCCGCGCCACCGGCTTCGACACGCGAGGAATTTGGCGCGCGTTCGCTGCTGGCGGTGACGATCGAGGCGGGCGGGCGGCCGACCGGGCGCGTGATGTTGATCAATCCCGATCGTGCAAGCGGAACGGTCGGCACTGTCGGGCTCAACGGGACTCAGCCGTCGCGACGGCGATTTACTCGCGGCGAGCTGCGGTGGTTCGAACAGATCATCCGCCACGTGGGGCCGCCCCTGGAGAACGTCTTTCTAATGAGGCACTTGCGGGCGCGCGCGGTGGAATCGGAACGCAGCCGAATATCGCGCGACCTGCACGATGGGATCTTGCAGACGCTGCTGAGCTTGAACATTCAGCTGGATGTATTGCGCCACAAGTTCCCGTGGACGCCGGAGCAGGCAGGCAAGGAATTGGAAACATTGCAAAAAACCGTGCAACAGGAAAGCTCGGAATTGCGTAGGATGGTTACAGACCTACGGCCGCTGCGCGTAGAAAGCGCGGATATGCGCGAGCTGATGCTGGGTTTTGCGGAACGTTTTCGCAACGAAGCGGCGATGGCGGTGGATTTATTTATCGAAGACCGGAATTTGCGATTACCGGACAGAATTTGCCGGGAGCTTTTCCAGATATATCGTGAGTCACTCAACAATATAAAAAAGCATGCGAAGGCGAGTCACGTCGTGGTAAAACTAGGGCAAGATGAGGCGAAGGTGTCTCTCGTTGTGGATGACAATGGGCGGGGGTTCAGCTTCTCCGGCAGATACAGCAGCGAGGAGCTGGACCGGTTGCGACTCGGGCCAATTTCGATCAAGGAAAGAACCAGGGGCGTGGGGGGGACGCTAACGGTGGAATCGAATCCCGGGCACGGGGCGCGTCTGACGGTAGAAATCCCACTGAATTAAAATGACGAAAGCAAAACAGGTGATTCGCATCCTGGTCGCGGACGACCATGCCATTTTCCGTGATGGCCTGCGCAAGCTATTGGAGGCCGCCGACGAGATTCAGATCGTCGGAGAGGCTTCGAATGGCGTCGAATGCATCAAGATGCTCACCAAATTGAAGCCGGATATTCTGCTGCTGGATCTTCGCATGCCTGAAAAGGATGGCCTGGGCGTGCTGGAAGAAGTGAATTTCGATTCGCTGCCGACGCGGGTGATTGTGCTGACGGCTGCGGAAGATGACCGCGACGTGGTGCGCGCGATGCGTCTGGGAGCGCGCGGCGTGGTGCTGAAGCAATCGGCGAGCGATCTGCTGGTGAAGAGCATTCGCAAGGTATCCGACGGCGAAATCTGGCTGGATAACCGGATGACGGCGGAAGTGATTGACGCGTTCAAGAAATCGGCGGAATCGGGGCAGCGGCGGGAAAAGCCGCTGTTGAGCGACCGCGAGAAAGAAATCGTGCAGCTGGTGGCGCAGGGTTTTCGGAATCGCGAGATCGGCGAGAAGCTCTTCATCAGCGAACAGACGGTGAAAAATCACCTGCATAATATCTTCGATAAATTGGGCGTCTCCGACCGCCTGGAACTTGCGTTGTATGCCATCCATCACCGGTTGATTGACCAGACGTAACCGGCAAGCGCGGCTTGGCTTCTTCCCTCTGTTTCGGATCTGCCCCTGTTGCTGCAATTCACTTCCACGAACTTTTCGCTATTTTTTCGACTCGCAACCCATTCTGCGCGAAAAACGTCTAGAATATTCTTCGGTTGAATCATTCACGATGAGTGCGGCGAGCCCAAGCACGGTGAGCGATGAATCTCCGCGGATCTTTTCGCGCGAATTGGTGTTGATTCTTTGCGTGCTGGCGCTGGTAGTGCTTTTGGCGCTGACGGCGTTGTTTTCGCGGATGTACCACAAAAAGATACATACGCTGGCAGACGCGATGTTCGCGCAAGGCGAAGCGGACGAGCAGGCGGGGCAGGTGAAAGCGGCGCTGACGGATTACCGCAACGCGCTGGCGTACAATCCCTCGAATCCGCTGTTTCAATTGCATCTGGCGAAGGCTCTGGCAGCCGCCGAGCGCGGGGAGGAAGCTCGTTCTTACCTGCTGAATCTGCTTTCTGAATCGCCGGGCAGCGGCGAAGTAAACCTGGAGCTGGCGCGCATCGCGGCGCATAACAGTTCGCTGGCAGACGCGATGCGTTATTACCAGGGCGCGATTTACGGCGAGTGGCACAGCGATCCGATTGCGATGCGTTGGCAAGTGCGCCGGGAACTTTGCGATTTCCTGCTCAGCCGTGGCGCGGTGAAACAGGCCGCTCCAGAAGTAATCGCGCTGCAGGAGAATACTCCCGCGGGCGATCCGGCGCGGCTGAAAATCGTGGCACAGCTGCTGCTGCGCACACAGCAATGGAATCGAGCGCTGGAGGTGCATCGCACGTTGCTGGCTGCAGACCCGAACGATGAAGAATCGCTGGCGGGCGGGGCCCAGTGCGCGTTCGAGTTGGGCCAATACGTGACGGCGATGGAATATTTCGATCGGCTGCCGCGCGAGAGGCGCGAACAACCGGATCTGGCGTATCGGTACGATATGACGCGGCGGATATTTGCGGCGGATCCGTTCTTATCCGGGCTCTCTGCCGAGGCGCGAGCGCAGCGGGTGGCGGGTGCGCTGGCGTTGGCGCAAACGCGAGCGGAGAATTGTGCGCACCAGACGGGCCAGTCGCTAGAACAAAGTCCGCCGCAGACAGACCTGCAGCGAGTCTACCAGCAGGGCAGAGACTTGCAGCAGGACTGGGCTCCGCGATACCTGGAGCGATTTCCGGATCGGCTGGACGCGGCGATGGCCTACGTATTCAGCGTGGAGAATGCGTCGGCGGCTGCATGTGGGGAAGCGCAAGGTGATGATCGCGCGCTTTGGCTGCTGGGCCGCAGCCGGTCTGTGGTGAACCAGTGAGCGAGGCGCCCGTTGTATCGGTAACAGTCCCAGTCGAAGCCGTTGCGCCCGCTATCGTTGACTCGCCGGCGGCGGGACAGGAAAACGTCCGCACGCGTTGGGAATCGTGGATGCACGCGGTTTTCACGCTGCGCGAAGATAGATTCTTCCTGATGCTGGCGGTAGTCATCGGCGTGTTTTCTGGCCTGGTCGTAGTGTGTTTCAGGCTGGCCATCGAATGGACGCAGATCACGCTGCTGGGTGCGTCATTGTCTCCTTCGTTTCCGCGTGTTGTGCTGGCTCCGACGATTGCGGGGATTGTGGTGGCGTTGCTGGCAATTCATGTGTTCTCACGCGTGCGCGGCAGCGGAGTGAATCAAGTGAAAGCGGCGATGTACATTTCGAATGGCTATGTGCCGTTCGGCACGGTGATCGGAAAATTTTTCGTCTGCGCACTGGCCATTGGCAGCGGGCAATCGCTGGGGCCCGAGGACCCTTCGCTGCTGATGGGCGCGGGGATTGCATCGCTGCTGGGCCGGAGTTTGCGGCTGTCGCAGGAAAAACTGCGCCTGATCGCGCCGGTGGGCACTGCGGCGGGGCTGGCGGCGGCGTTCAACGCGCCAATTTCGGCTGTGCTGTTCGTGATTGAAGAGGTGATCGGGACATGGAGCGCCGGCGTGCTGGGAGCGATCGTGCTGGCGGCGGTGTCGAGCGTGGTGACGATGCGCGCGTTCCTGGGGCCGGACTCGCTGTTCCGCGTTCCGCCGTTTCGATTGGCAGGGCCGGGCGAAGTTCTGGCATACGCCGCGCTGGGAGTGGCGGGAGGCGCCGCTTCTTTGCTGCTGCTGAAATGGATTGTCTACGCGCGACCGAAGATGCAGGCGCTTCCGCGCTGGACCGAATATTTTCAACCGGCCGCAGCAGGATTGCTGATCGGACTGATCGGCATACGCTTTCCGCAGGTGATGGGCGCGGGGTATGCCATCGTCGACCAAGCCATGCACGGGCAATTTGTGTGGCAATTGCTTTTGTTGCTCGCCGCCTTAAAGCTGCTGGTTACCGGATTTTCGTTCCTGAGCGGGACGCCGGGCGGCTTGTTCGCACCTACAATTTTTATCGGGGCGATGCTGGGCGGAGCGGTGGGTTCCATCGAGCATTATTTTTTTCCCGGGCTGACGGCGACGATCGGCACATTCGCGTTGGTGGGGATCGGGACGCTCTTTGCGGGGTTTCTGCGGACGCCAATTACTTCCGTGTTCATGGTGATTGAACTTTCTGGAAACTACACGGCCATTCTGCCGGTGATTATTTCCACCATGATTGCCTATGGAATTTCCCGGGCCTACCAGAAAGTTCCACTGTTCGATCTGCTGGCCCGCCAGGATGGATTGCTATTGCCCTCGATTGAGGAGCGGCGCGAGATGACGTCGTTCGTCGTGGAGGATGCGATGCGGACGGACGGCGTGCTGGTGGCCGAGCCGGGCGAACACATTGTGGAGGTTGCGCGGCGCGCGGAGGCGAATCCCGAGGCGGCGCTGTTGTTGCGCATGCGTCCCGGAGAATGGTGGCTGCTCGACCGCGATGACGTGCTGCGACTCGCTCCGGATGCGGCGCGCACGACCACGCCGATTCATGCTAAATCCAAGGGACCGATTCCGTATCTTTTCCGCGATCAGGGCCTGGCCGAAGCTCTGCAGGTGATGGGTGACTGGCCGGTGCTGCCGGTCGCCAGCCGTGCTGACCTGGCGAAGCTCGAAGGCATACTGACGCTCGCCGATACACTGCACGCATTCCGCAAGACTCCGAAAGAAGAGGCAGAATAGGACCAGCCAAGTAATACCTTATTTTTCAGTAATTTAACAACGACAGGACTAGTACTTGTGTACCAATTCAGGCTACGCGAATTGAGGCTTTAGCTCTATTGGTTCTCAGGCGCACCAGCCCTACTCTAGATGCGTACTTAGGGAGGTAGTGTCCTGTGGCTTTAAAAGAGCGACGTGCAACGCGGCGATTTCTGATGCGGCTTCCGCTGACCGTTCGCTGGACTGACGAAAGCGTCGTTGGCGAAGCTGCCACAGAATCGCGGGAAGTTAGTTCCCGCGGTCTGTATTTTCACTTGCCCAAAGGTTTGAGGAGCGGCGCACCGGTCGAGATTGTTATGACCTTGCCGCATGAACTCACTCAAGCAGGTCCGGTGCGCGTCCGGTGTCTCGGGCGTGTGCTGCGGACCAGTCCCGAAAATTCGGGCGAAGTGGGAGTGGCAGCAGCGATCGAACGTTACGAGTTCATGCGCAGCAGCGAAACAGCAGCATAACCAGTTTCTTACCCAGACCCTGCGGAGATGGGTGAGAATGCCGGGAGACTCGGGTCCCTCAGCCTCGTCTCCCGGTTCCTTTTTTGTTTAACGACTGATCGCCTGGGAGTCGTCGGTTGCAAGCCCACGCCTGCGATTCTCTTCTCCGCAATTCGCAAGCCCTCATCTGAATTCCATCGTACGGAATGCGCCGCGCGAAATCTGGTTTAATCGAACTCGCGGCGGGGCTGCGTCTGTTGCGCGCCGACTCGGCCTGCAACGATCTCCGCTTGCGCGTAATTTTCGGCGCGAATCGGCGCGCCGGCCAGACGACGCAGCATCGCCAGCTGGCCAACATGCGTTAGGGAATCGGCGATGGCGCCCTGGAAGAGTTTCTCCGGTGGGCAGGAGAGCTGGGCATCGGATGCGAGGTAATCATCAAGGGCTTTTAATGATGCGAAGAAGCGCTTGGTGCCCTCGTCCCACGGAAGCGGCTTCGAGTCGTGCCAGTCCTGTTTGCCATTGGCTTGCGTGAGGGCCCAATCGAGCAAATCTGCCAGATGCGCGAGGATCTGCCCGCTGGCGCGCGTGGTATCGCTGGCGCGATATTCGGTGAAATTCGGCGGAGCGCCTCGCATTACCTTTCCGCCGCGGTAGGCTAGCGTGGCGAGTGTGTGACGCAAAAGTTGACGGCTGGATCCCGGGGTCGGGCGTTCGGGTGTAGGGTCCATGGTGGCTGGATTATAAGGCAAATTATCGGTTTGTGGCGAAAGTGAAGGGCAGCGGCAAGGATACGCATAGACCGATGCGTGCTTACGTATCTATACTCATTCGATGCAATCGGCCAGCGCACGTCCCGCTATGGATCGTCCCGTCTCGGGACATCAGGCTGCGGAAAATCCACCTACGGAATTGCTCGGAGCGTTGCGGCGTTATTGGGGCTACGATTCGTTTCGTCCGATGCAGGAGCGCATCGTGCGCAGCCTGCTCGGCGGGCAGGACGCTTGCGTGGTGATGCCGACGGGCGGCGGGAAATCGTTGTGCTATCAGTTGCCGGCGGCGCTGCTGGCGGATCGCACTGTGGTGGTGGTGTCGCCATTGATCGCGCTGATGCAGGACCAGGTGGCGCAGCTTGGTCAGATGGGAATTTCTGCGGCGCTGTTGAATAGCACGCTGGGCGCGAAGGAACAGGCTGAGGTTTCGCGCGACGCGATCGCCGGGCGTTATCGCTTGCTGTATCTTTCGCCGGAAAGATTGGCGCGGGCGGACACCATCGAGTGGCTGCAGCGCGTGCCGGTTTCGCTATTCGCGATTGACGAGGCGCACTGCATTTCGGAGTGGGGGCATGAGTTCCGTCCTGAATACCGGCAGCTGAGTTCGCTGCGTAAGCATTTCCCCGATCGTCCGATTGCGGCCTTTACGGCTAGTGCGACGCGACAGGTGCGGCACGACATTATCGAGCAGTTGGCTCTGCGCGAGCCGCATAAATATATTGCGAGCTTTCACCGTGCGAATCTGCGTTACGTGGTGAAGGAATGCGGCGCGCAAGTGCAATCTTATTTGCTGGTGCGCGCGCTGCGAGCGTATGCCGGCAGCAATGTGATCGTGTATGCGCCGACGATTGCGCGCGTGGAGGAAACGGTCGCGTATCTGGCGGCGGAGGGAATCGCGGCGATCGGCTACCACGGCAAGATGGATAATGCGACGCGGCGGCGCAACCAGGAAAAGTGGATGTCTGACCAAGTTCCGGTGCTGGTGGGGACGGTGGCTTTTGGATTGGGAATCAATAAGGCCGCGGTGCGCGCGGTGATTCACCTTTCGCTCCCGAAATCTATCGAGCAGTATTATCAGGAGGCTGGGCGCGCGGGGCGCGACGGCCTGCCTGCGGATTGTGTGCTGCTGTGGCAGAAAAAAGACGCGGGGTTGCTAGCGCATTTTATCGAACAGCTTACCGATCCCCAGGAACGGGAACGTGGTTGGCAGCGCTATCACATTATTCGTAATTTTGTGGAATCGAAGCGTTGCCGGCATCGCCAGATCTGTTTGCATTTTGGGGAAAGCCCGAAGTGGGCAACGTGTGGAGCTTGTGACGCGTGCGGCTGCGAAATCGGATGGCTGAGCGCTCCGGTACCAGCGCCGAAGTCGAAGCGGCGCGCGAGGCGTTCCGCGGCGGGGGTTGCTGCCGCGGCTGCTGGGGCGGCCTCAATCAAATTTACACGCGGACCGCGCCCGGGCCGGGACAACGAGTCGCCGGGGTGTTCATCGGCGGCGGCGGTCGGCACGCCGGGCTTAGGCTGGTGGGGCTCGGCGCGGAAAGGGGAGAACTCGGCAGCGGGTAGGAGTGTGACGCCGGGATTTGACCCCGAACTGCGCGAATATTTGCGCGAATGGCGGCGGGTCACTTCGAAGCAGCTGAAAATGCCTGCCTATATCATCATGCAAGACGCCTCGCTGGATCATATTTGCCAGGTGCGGCCGCGCTCGCTAGCCGACATTCGGAAGGTGACAGGATTCGGCGAACGTAAGACGGAAACGTGGGGCCCCGCAATTCTGGAGGCGCTTGAACGATACCGCAACGGAGAGCGAATTGTGAAGGACCCATCCGATGATTGATGGGAGCGGCTGGCGCGACGGATTCAGTCGCTGGATTTGTCGGGCGGGAAGCGCGTAGTTGTGTGTCCTGCGAATATCGCCGAACCGTGTAATGCGGAAGCCGCGGGTTTCAATGTAGGGCCGGCGGAACCGTAGGTTATCGCATCGCGGGTTTTAGCTAGCGGCGCGGCGTCGAGAAACTTCACTGCGTTGCCGTCGCGTTCGATTCCCAGTTGCGTCCATAGCGCGGGGAGATCCACGTTATAGGGCTGGTCCTTCATTTTGGTGTAAAGATTTTGCAGCACCGGCGCGCCTGTCGCTTGATCGCCGATCGTTAGCGCTTTTTCCAGCTCCCAGTCGTGGCTGATGTCGCCACCCGCGTTCAGGATTCCGCGCAGCGCGTCCTGTAGACCTTTTTTATTGCCGGTTTCGCGGTGGATCTCGATGTCCGCCAGGAAACAGAATAGCGCGCCGCCCCAATAGGTTCGTCCCCAGGTGTGGGTGTGGTCCAGGCCCTCGTCTCCCTCGGCGGGGAGGCCCTGGTGGAGGTCGCGCATTACTTCGAACCACATTTGATTGGCGTCGAAATGGCGGGCGCGGACGCGCGCGATAGGCTCGACGTAGGTGGCGATGCCTTCTTCGATCCAGTGGTGATTATCGGCGACGGAAGGGAAGGATAGGTGGACCATCTCGTGGGTGAGCATCCAATCGCGGGCGAGATCGGAGAACTGCGCGTCCTTGCCGATGTGAATGGTGATGAAGCCGCCATTGTCGCGGCCAAAAGTGCGGCCGCCGCGCACACCTTTTCCATCGGACGGGACAATGCGGAGCAAAAGTTGCGGAACAGGGAAGCGGCCGTAATACGCAGTGACGGATTCGGCGGCCCAGCGGACCCACTTCATCAGGTCTTCTTTCGACGATTGCATCGCGCCCTGCTCAATGTTGACGTCGATGCGCGAGTTGCCGATGATTATCGTGGAGGTCATTTCGTCAGCAGGAAAAGCGGTGGCGGAGGCGAGCCAGACGATTGATATGGCGAGAATCGCCGCGCAGAAATTCCTGGCGAGTTGCGAGCTGCGCCGAACCGATTGTACCGAGCCGCTGTCCATATCCCATTGTGCGACTCGAGAGGCGTTAAGCCAAGGACGAACCTGGGTCGCCGCGCAGCGTTTTTCGCGCGGCGCGATCCAGCAGGTGATCCAACGAAATCTTGCCGGAGCCGAAAATCAAGATCAGCAGGCCTACAAAAAGATAAACGAAGGAAGCGGCATTCTGAAATTTGTCGGGATCGGAAATGAAAGAGAGCAGCGCCACATGATCCGCCGTCCAATAGGCCGTGAACATGTCTATCGTCAGGCCGAGCGCCGCGATGCGCGAAAGCAAGCCCAGCGCCAGCAGAATTCCGCAAACGAATTCGAATGACGAGACGAAGGTAGCGGTGGCATGCGGCGCTGGCAACCCCAGGCTCGAGAAAAATTCAGTTACGTGAGGCAGGTTATGTAATTTCGCCCAGCCATTCTGGGAGAGTTGCCAGCCCCAGTACACACGCACGAGTAGCAGAAAAGGTGACTGCAGGCTGGAAACGGCCTTCAGGAATCCGTCGTACAGGCGCAGAATCTGACTTCCAGCTTGGCTCATTTGGTGCGGCGCTCTCTTTCGGCCGGCGCCTAGTGCGGCGCGGCCTTTTCATTTTTCGGGGATTTTTCCAGGCGGCAGAACCAGCCGAGCGCCGACCAGGTGTGGAACCATTTTTCAATCTGGGCGGCGCGATCCGCGACAGCGATCGGCGAGCTGCGCCACGGCGATTCGATTGCAGCGTTCAAGGATTTTCCGGCATGTAACGCCGATAGGATGGCAAATTCCTCGCGGTCGAGGTGGCGGAAATAAACGTCCTCCTCCAGGCGGTGCACGGCCAAAAATATGGGGCTCGGCTTGAGCTTCGCGACGGCGCTCGCGCGTTTGCGTTTGTGACGCTCGTTGAAAGTGTTGCTGGCGACGTCCAGATCGCCCGAATCCTTGCGAACCTCGAGCAGCAATTCGTCCACCGGATAGCGCAGTGCGAGCAAGCTGACGTAGGGCTGCAGTCGCAACTGCAGCTTGGCGGGATTCACGCCCGCGAGATCTTCGGGTTTGAGCGATGGCTCCCTGAGGCCATCGAACGCTTCGATGTCGGCCCATTCCAGGCGAGCCATATCCAGGGCGAGATTTTGCCGCTCGCCCGCCCAACTCGGATGTTTCTCGAGCCAGTTTACCAAGCGCGAACCAAGATTGCGCAGCGTGAAAGATTGCGACGGGCAATCGATCAGATACGCTTTGGCCATGGCATCGAAGCGGCGGCCTCCGAGCACGGCGCGCACACCCGGAAAATCTTCGGCGAAAGCGGCGAGCACGCGGAACCAGTACTGGCGATTATAAATTTCCAGGCGTTCGAAGGAAGTCAGCCGGTCGTTGGGCTTGATGATTTGCGACGCGACGGCGCGCATGGAGCGGCCATCGGGCGCGACCGGACGCATGCGTTCAGAATTCGTCAGCGGAGTCATGACGGCGCGAGCCATGCGGCGTTGCAGGTTCAGAAGTTTCATACGGCGGCCGCGAGCGAAGCGCTGGCGAGGAAGCGATTGGCCTTCCGAGCTTCGTCGTGCACCTCGTCGAATGAAGGGATGCTGTCGTCCCATTCGAGCAGCGTGGCGGTATGGCCCACGCGTTCGATAGCGCGCGCGTAAAGTTTCCACACCGGATCAATCACGGGATGATCGTGGGTATCGAGGATGTACTTGCGATATTTCGAATGCCCGGCGATATGGATTTGCGCCACGCGTTCCCCCGGGACGCTATTGACGTAGGTCAACGGGTCGAAGCTGTGATTCTGCGACGAAACGTAGATATTGTTTACGTCGAGAAGAATTCCGCAGTCGGCGCGCTCGGCGACTTCGTTCAGAAATTCCCACTCGGTCATTTCGGAGACGTGAAATTCGGCGTAGCTGCTGACGTTCTCGACCGCCACGGGAATCTCAATGAAGTCGCGCACCTCGCGGATTTTCTGCGCGGTGATGCGGGCCGCTTCAAAAGTGTAGGGCATGGGCAGCAAGTCGTGCGTGTAGCGGCCATCGACGCTGCCCCAACAGAGGTGGTCGGAAAGCCAGGGAGTCTTGGTGCGCTGGACCAAGGTTTTCAGGCGCCGCAGATGCTCGCGATTCGGTCGTTCCGCGGAACCGAAGTACATCGAGACGCCGTGCTGCACCACCTTGTACTGTTCCAGAATTTGATCGAGGATGCGCAGCGGGCGCCCGCCATCAATCATGAAATTTTCGGATATGATTTCGAACCAATCCACCACGGGCTTGCGCGTAAGAATGTGGTAGTAATGCGGGGAGCGCAAACCGATCCCGATTCCGTAATCTGTGTGGCCGTTAAAGCGATTCGCAGGCATTCCCCACTCCGTTCGATGAAGCGAAAAGATGACGCGGAAAAGTGTCGAGGGCCGAACATTGCGTGCCGGCCCTCAACACCAGACCGTTGATACTTGCTGCGATCGCCGATTCGGCGAGTGTTACTCGGGCATCTTCGAGCCGTCGGTTGCGCAGCCGCCCTTGCCCTTGCAAGAGTTCTTGCCTTTGCAGCCGTTGTCGCTCGATTTACAACCGCCCTTGCCCTTGCAGGAGTTCTGACCCTTGCAAGCATGCTTTTCCTTCACCTTTTTGTCCGCTGGCGCCTGGTCGGACTGGGTGGCGGGATGCATGCCGGAGAGAAGGTTGGAAGCCTGGATGGTTGTGGTGGTGCCGGCGAGCAAACCAGCGAGCGCTGCGCCAGCGATTAGGGCCTTCTTTGACTTTGTCATTTTCCCGAATTACCTCCTGTGAGTTTGAACTTCAACCACACCTGCCTCTACTACGTCGCAAAAACGGGTTTTGGATTGCCTCTTTCGGTTATTCTGGACTGGGTTGGTTCTAATCCCCGGCGGTAGCCCGGGGGCAGGGGCAGCATAACGCCGGGAACCCTATGTGACAACTTTTCTTTTGCGACGACCCCGGGTGTCCGATTTCGCGCGGTGGGAAGGCGCCTGCTGCTGGAAAATCCCACGAGCGAACGTCGGGAAAACCCTGCCGGGCTGGCTGCGTGTGTTGGACTGCGCAGGAGTAGATTCGTTATCTCATTGCGAACGAATTAAATGCGGGATGAATCGAGTGCAGCTTCCGATCGGCTTCTGTGTGCGCCTGCGGAGACTTTTGCGATTGACGGCAGGAGCGAAGTCCGGTAAGGTGTCATTTGCATGTCGAATTGTTGCCAGATGCGGTGTTGTCCATGCGCTTGTTGCGCATGTTGTATGGCGCACCAGTCTGGCGATAGGAGATTTGGGACTTAAGTCTTGATCCAACTTTAAGTTTCCAAGCCCCACCCGCCAGAAACACTGGTTGGTGGGTTTTTTGTTTTTAGAGGCCATTTTTTTATGAGCGAGATAAAGGAAACCAAGGCACAGCGCGTCGAGAGGCTGAAGCGAGCAAAGAATGCGTGGGAGTGCATCGACGAGATCCGCGAATTTGCGCGGCAGGGGCATGCCTCGATTCCGCCGGAATGGCTGGGGACCTATTTTCGTTCATGGGGAATTTATACGCAGGGCGATGGGCAGGGAGTGATCGGCGGCGCGAACGGCGAAGGCAAGGCGACACCTTATTTCATGGTGCGCATCCGGATTCCGAACGGAATTTTGCGCAGCGCGCAGTTGCGGGCCGTCGCTGACATCGCGCGGCAGCATGCGCGCGGCGTGGCGGACATTACCGTGCGGCAGAACGTGCAGTTGCATTGGGTGACGATCGAAGCGTTGCCGGAGATTTTGGACCTTCTGCATTCGGTAGGGCTCACGACCACGGGCGCATGCGGCGATGTGACGCGGAACATTACGGGCTGCCCACTCGCGGGAGTGGATGCGGACGAAATCTGCGACGCTTCGAGTGTGGTTCTGGAACTGAACCGGCAATTCGTCGGCAATTCCGAGTTTTACAATCTGCCGCGAAAATTCAAGGTTTCGATTACCGGTTGCCATCTGTGGTGCTCATATCCTGAGATTAATGATGTGGCTTTGACTGCGACTACGCGGCGTAGAGGTGGTGTGAGCGAGACGGGATTTTCGTTGCGTGTGGGCGGCGGGCTTTCCACCGATCCGCATTTGGCTTTGCGACTGAACGCGTTCGTGGCTGGGCACCAGGCGGCGCAGGTGGTGCGAGGCGTCGCGGAGATTTTCCGCGATAGCGAAGTGTTGCGCGAGAACCGCGAGCGGGCTCGATTGAAATTTCTGTTCCTGAAACACGGTTGGACGGCGGAGTCGTTTCTGGCAGAGCTGCACGGGCGCCTGGGATTCAAACTTGATCCCGCGGAACCGGAGCATGTGCCGGAAGACGCTTATCGCGATCACGTGGGGATCCACGCGCAGAAGCAACCGGGATTTTCCTATGTGGGCGCGTCTGTGTTGCGCGGGCGGATCAGCGCTGATCAATTGCGTTTGGCCGCAGAACTCGCTGAGCGTTATGCGGGAGGCGAGATCCGCACCACGATTATGCAAAACCTGGTTCTGGTGAACGTGCCGAGCGAACACGCGGCAACCGTGGCGCGAGCGTTGGACGCGGCGGGCCTGCCCGTGGCGGCTTCGCCGTTTGCGCGCGGGACCATCGCCTGCACGGGATCCGAATTCTGCAAGCTGGCTTTGACCGAGACGAAGAGCTTCGCGCGTTGGCTGGTGGAAGAACTCGAAGACCGCATTCCAGGTTTTGAGGAGCAGTTGAAGCTACACATTGCCGGATGCCCAAATAGTTGCGGCCAGCATTGGATCGCGGACATCGGCCTCGAGGGCAAGAAAATCAAAGTGGGCGGCCAGATGGTGGATGCTTACTACTTCTGCGTGGGCGGGGCGGTCGGCAAGTTTGCCGCGATCGCTCGGCCTGTGGGTTACCGTTGCGCTGCGACGGAAGTGCCGGAGGCGATCGAACGTTTATTGCGCAGTTTTGACGAAGAGCGCAGCCCCGGCGAAAACTTGCGGCAATTCTTTGCGCGTCATACGAACGACGAGATCCGCATGCTCCTGGCGGGGCAAATCGCGGAAGCCGTGGCACGGGACGTTTCAGCGGGTCCCGTGCCGCACGGGATTGAGGGATAGGCGATGCCTCTGTTTCCCATTTCGCTGAAATTGCGCGGACGGCTCTGCGTGGTGGTGGGTGGCGGCGTGGTTGCGGAATCGAAGATACAGAGTTTACTCGCGGCCGAAGCGCATGTGGTGGTGGTGGCGCCGGAAGTTACGGAAACGGTTGCGGCGTGGGCGCGGGCGGGGCAGATCGAATGGCAGGTTAAGGCTTTTGCGACGGACGATTTGTGCGGGGCATTCCTGGTCGTCGCCGGAACTTCTTCGCCGCAAGTGAACCACGAGGTGTTTCAGCAATGCGAGGCGGAAGGAATTTTGTGCAACGTGGTGGATGATCCGGAATTCTGCCACTTTTATTATCCGGCGGTACTGCGGCGCGGCGCTTTGCAGATCGCGATTTCCACTGAAGGACAGAGTCCGGCGCTGGCGCAGCGGCTGCGTCGCGAACTCGAAGCGCAGTTCGGGCCGGAATACGAACAGTGGCTGGAATGGCTGGGCGCGGCGCGCCGATTTCTGCGCAGCGAAGGAAAAGATCCCGAAGAAACGAAGCGGCTCTTGCATCAGCTGGCGAGCGAGGAAATGTTCGAGAAGTTCTTGCGCGAAGGCGAGAGGGAATTGATCGGCAGGAGCAATTCATGAAGGGCAAAGTTTATCTCGTCGGCGGCGGTCCGGGAGATCCCGAACTGCTCACGCTGAAGGCGACGAAAATTCTGGCGCGGGCGAATATCGTGCTGCATGACGCGTTGGTGAGTCGCGAAGTGCTTGCGCTGGCAGCCGCTGGGGCGGAGCTGATTGATGTGGGTAAACGCTGCGGACGGAAATTGCTGACGCAGGAGGAAATCAACGCGTTGCTGGTGTCCTACGCGACCTCGCATGAGGTGGTGGTGCGATTGAAAGGCGGGGATCCGCTGCTTTTCGGCCGCGCGGGTGAGGAGATCACGGCTTTGCGCGAAGCGGGCGTGGAGTTCGAAATCGTTCCGGGAATTACTGCGGCTTTCGGCGCCGCGGCTGCTGCGGGATTTTCGCTTACGGACCGACGCGTTGCTTCGCAGGTGCTGTTCACGACGATCCAGCGCGACACCGATAACCGTTCGATTCAGTGGGGCGGAATTTCCAGCACCACGACGCTGGTGCTGTACATGCCGGGGACCGATTACGCGCGTGTTATGGAACAGTTGCGCGATGCGGGGTGGCCGGACGACATGCCTTGCGCGATTGTGTCGCATGCCTCCGGAAAAGATCAGGAGATTCGTTCGACGGTTCTCGCCAAGCTCGGCGACGAAGCGACTTTGCCTGCGCCTGCCATCATGGTGGTCGGGCGTGTGGTGGCGGAAGTCGCGGAAGAAATTAGCCGGGAATTTCGCATCGGGCCGGAAATCGCGGGCAGAACTTCCCATCCAATGGTGATTTAAGTCTCGCATTTTCCGCAAATAAAAACTGAGAGACGCTGCTCGAGCTTGATGGTGAACTTTTACCAGCGACGCTGCAGAGCCGCGCCAAATCGCGCGTCGTACATGTGACGGATCGCGGCCATGGCCTCCGCGCTGAGCGGCGGCAGGCCTGAGGCGCGGCAGTTGTCCGCCACCTGATCGGGGCGTTTGCCTCCGGGGATGGCGCAGGTGACCGCGTCAAACATCAAAATCCAGCGCAGCGCGAACTGGCTCATGGTGACGCCGGGGGGCAACAGCGCGCGGATTTCTTCCACCGCTTCCAGGCCGGCGTTGTAATCCACGCCGGAAAAAGTCTCGCCTACATCGAACGCTTCGCCGTGGCGGTTGAAGTTGCGATGGTCGTCCGGTTCAAACGTGGAATTGGGGCGAAGTTTTCCGGTGAGCAGGCCGCTCGCGAGCGGTACACGCGCTAGTATGCCGACCTTTTTCTGTTGAGCTTGCAGAAAAAACTGATCAGCAGGCCGCTGGCGGAAACAGTTGAAAATGATTTGCACGCTTTGGACGTTGGGACACTCGATGGCTTGCAGCGCTTCGTCAACTTTTTCCACGCTGACGCCGTAGTAACGCAGCTTGCCGGATTGCACCATGCGATCGAGAATGGCGAAAGCTTCGGGCTGGAAGTACAGCTCGGTCGGCGGGCAGTGAAGTTGCAGCAGATCGAGCGCATCGGTTGCGAGATTGCGCAGGCTGTCGTCCACCCACGCGGTGAGATTTGCGGCGCTGTAGCCGGCGACGGACTGCTTAGGCAGCCGACGGCCCGCTTTGGTGGCGACGATGATGTCCTTCTTGTAATTTTTCTTCAGGTTGGCGATCAGGCGCTCGCTGCGGCCGTCGCCATACACATCGGCTGTGTCGAAAAAATTGACGCCGCAATCCACGGCTTTGCGCAGGCCTGCCATGGCCTCGTCGTCGGAAACATGGCCCCACGAGCCGCCGATGGCCCAAGCGCCGAAGCTGATTTCTGAAACTTTCCAACCGGTGCGGCCGAGCGCGCGATATTCCACGTTGAATTCGCCTCCGAATGGGGCTGAGGGCCGGGACTCAGGACTCGACGACCTGCTGATAGAGTCTGTATTCCTCGCTCATAATTGACGCAAACGGGCGCAGCGTCAAGCTGCTGCTGTCCGTCTTCACGATCCAATCTTCCGAAGACTGGGCGTAAGCCGCGGCCGCGTGCAATTGCTTTTTTGTGATGCGCTCGGGAATATTTCCCACTCCAAAAAGCGCGATGGGGCCGCGCAGCAGCGCCACGGTGTCGGGGTTCTTGGTGTCAACCGGTTCCAAGCTGAGCGGCATTTCCATTTCCATCTCGATGCGATCGCCATCTTTCCAGATGCGCTGCACGGCGAGAAACTTTCCGGGCGTGACATCGCTTTGAATGCGGCTGCCGTTCACGGCTACCGTGGTTTTCGCGCCCGCCCATTTGGGTATCCGCACATTCAGGGTGAAAGTCTCGGGCCGCGCCAGCTTGAATTCCAGCTGCGTGGTATTTGTTTGCGGAAATTTTGTCGTCTGCGTGAGCGTGACCGGCGTGCCGTTCTGCGGCCAGGAAAGCGTCGACGGGAGGAACAGGTTGACGTAGATGCCGTCCTTGCTGCGGAAGTAGGAGCTGATGCCGTAATCGGCGGCGAGCTGCGGGAACGTGCCGGAGCAGCAGGGCCACTTGTCCTTGTAATGGACTTTCTTTGCGGCATTGTTGTAATCGGAATAGTAGAACGAGGTGCCGTCGGGCAGGATCGGCCAAGCGCCGGCAATCGTGTTGTACAGGATGCGCTCCATGCTGTCTCCATAGCGCGAATCGCCGGTGACGCGCAGCAAATAGCGCGTGATTTTGAAATGGCCGTACACGCCGCAGGGAGTTTCGAAGCTGGAGTGCGTGAGGCCCAGGCTCTGCCAGAGGCCATCGCCGCCGGGCGGGACAAACGCTTCGTCCGGGCCCCATCCGCCGGTGACGTAACTCTGCTCGCTGACCATGCGAAAGCCGTTGGTGGCGGCGCGCAGATATTTTTCGTCGCCGAGCACCAGATAGGCTTGCATCGCGGAACTGAGCGCGTTTACGTGACTATAAGCGTGCTCGCCGGGGAGGACGTTCTGGTTTTCCGACAGTGGATCAAAGTATTCCTTCTCGATGAAGCGCACGGCGAGATCTTTGTAACGCGGGTCGCCGCTGCGCTGATACGCGAGGAACAGGTTTTCCGGCAGCGTGTAGGTTTCGTCGAAGGTGTAAGCGATGTCCTTGTGGAAACGCGCGCGCTGTTCGGGGCGGCTGAGCGCTTTTTCCGGCAGATGCGGCAGCACGGCTTGTGTGCTGCTCCAGAGGACGTCGAGCGCGGAGGTATCTCCAGCGAATTCGTGCGCGTCAATCAAGCCGCAGCAGGTTTTGTCGAACGTGTACGCTGGCAGCCGATAGTCCACATAAAATTTTCCGGCCGGATCCACTGTGGCGCCGTAACCGCGCACCAAGCGCTGCACTTTTTCCTGCGTGGGCTTGGAGCCGGTGACGGCGTAGGCGCGCGCGAGTCCCGAGAGATATTGCCCAAAACTGTGTCCGGGGATGAAGGCGTGGAAATTGTCCATCGCGCTGAAGTCATCGGCGTCGTCGTACCAGCCGCCCATGTCCGGGCCGATCGCGGTGAGGCCTTCGCGCTTGCGAAATGGTTTCAGCAGCGCGTCTTCATCGAGGTGCAGGTATAGATCGTGATTTTGATCGAACTGGCGGCGGAACGGGCTATCGAGCAACTGGACCTGGGAGTACCCGAAGGTCGAAAGTTGAGGAGTGATTGCCGCCTGCGCGGCTGGAGCCGAGGGTTTGGCCCACGTCGGGATGGAGCGCACAGCGAGCGCAGCGCCAGCCGTAACCGCAGCGTTCGCAATGAATTGGCGCCTCGAAGTCTTTTTCATGATGTGGTCTCCTGAGATTGCGGTGCCGCGGCTCGCCTGAGACCGGTTCCCGTGCGAAGCACGCGGCTGGCTGGATCGACAATATCGAGAAAGCGTTTACCCTTCGCTTATACTGCCCGCCAAAGCAGCTTGTCAAGCGGGCGATTGGTGGCGCGTTTCCTGCTTTGATCGTCACCCGACAAACGATTTGCGTGAAAATCGAGCCGCTGCGGCGCGAGCGAGCTATTGCTTGGGCGGCTCGGCGGCGTCCGGCGCCGGCTCGCTTTGGATGTAGAGCTTGTAGCGGTTCGTGGACGCTTCCTGTTGTTGCGACTGCGCGCGCAGTTCGGCCAGGCGTTGCACCAGGCCCGGAACCTCGCCTTTGGGATCATTTATTTTTCGCAACGCCAGCAGCAAGTGGTACACGGCAATCTGGTCGCTGGGATTTTCGCGCAGAACGATGCGGCATTCTTCGATGGCTTTTTCGTTTTGGCCGGATTGCAGATAGAGATTGCCGAGCACGTTGCGCGCGAGCGGGAAGTCGGGCTGAAGTTGTACGGCCCGGGACGCTGCTTTCAGCGCGTCGTTAAATTCCGGGCTGCCAACCGCGGGCCCGCCTTGCGAAATGATTTCGGCTTTCAAATAATGGAGGAACGCATCGCTGGGATGAGCTTTTAGTTCCGTCTCCACGGTCTTCAGGGCCTGGCCGAGATTGCTGGACTGCATTTGCGCGAGGCCCTCGGCGACGGCTGCGGACGCTTGGCCGGGATCGAGCCGGTTGGCGGCCTCAAAGTCAGCTTGCCCTTTTTCCAATTGGCCCATTTGAATGTAAAGAATGCCGCGGGCGATATAGAGCGGCGCGGCTCTTGGCAGCTGCGTGAGGCCGGAATCAATCATTTCGACGCCAACCTGAAACGATTCGTGCTTGTAGGACAGTGCGGCGAAGTCAACGTAGTACTTCACCTTGCGCGGACTTGCCACGATCGCCTGCCGCAGCAGACTTACCGCGCGGGGCGTGTCGCCGGTTTCCTCGTAGGCCGCGGATGCGAGGTCTAGAGCGTCAGGGTCTGGATCGCTCGCTTCGAGCAGCGGCTGCAGAGTGCTGAGGGCGTCTGCGCTGTGTTGCGCAGTGAATTGAGCGACGGCGAGGTTGTAGCGCGCGTGCGGATCGTTTGGCATTAGCGTCAAAATTTGTTCGAAAACCGGGAGCGCATCGTCCGGCTTTTGCAAATCCATCAGGCATGCGCCATACTCTTCCAGCGCGGCTGGCTGGGAAGCCAGCACCTGACCGCTCTTCTGGAAATGCTCGACTGCAGCGGCGCATTCGTGTTTTTTGTATGAGAGTGCCGCGAGCATCGCGTGAACGGTTGGCTCATCGGGCCGGACTTTTAAAATACGATTGAGGAGCGGCACGGCTCGAGCACTGCCGGCTTTGTATTCCAGTTCGGCGGCGCCTTCGAGCGCGGCCAGATAATCCGGCGAGATGGCGAGGGCCTTGTTGTAAGCGGCCAGCGCTTCGCGATCGCGGCCGAGGTGGGAGAGGGCGATGCCTTCGAGCGTCCACAGTTTGACGTCCTTTGGCCACGCCTGAAGCTGCGTGTGAACCAGCGTCAGCGCTTGTTCGTTGTCGCCTGCGCGCAGGGCCGATTGAATCGCGCTGATGCTGCTTGTATCGGCACCGGTTTGGGCGCTTGCCGCGGCGGCGAAAATCGCTAATAGACACAGCGCGAATGCGCTTCGCGGCAAAAATAGGACCTTCAGTCTGTGGTGCTGCGCGCGCTGGCGAAAATTGTCCGGTTGCGATTTGCCCTGGAAAAGTTTCGCGCTGATGCGGTTTACCATGCGATTCGTATGAGCGATACGCCTTGGCGCGGCAACGCAAATTGCAGATGAGCGGCGCCGCGATCGAGTGATATCCATGCCGGAGAACTCAGCAGCTGCAGTTGTCCTGCGTCTTGCAAGTCTTGATATTGGACGGGCGACGGGGATTGCGGCGAGCCCATCTGTTTCCACACCGCGAACGAGTTGCTGTGATGCGCGTCAATGCGGAAATGTTCGCTCAGCGCTCGCGTTACGTCGGGCGGCAGGCCTTCGATTGTCAGGTCAATCGGCGCATCCGGAGCAGGAAGATTGTCATCGTGATAATTCCAAATCAAGAGCTGGATGCCATGATCTGTGCGAGTGGCGATCGCTTTGATGTCCGGTCTGGCGCGCACGCCGTTGAGTACGACATCGTCCGTTGGTAGCGCGGCGGAACTGGTCACCTGCAGGCGTTCGTCGCCCAGCATTCCAAGCATTCGGAAGGCGTTCAAGACGGGCTTGTCTAGTCCATTGGAAGCCAGTTCGCGGAAGCCCGCAAAATATGGCTGGTCTTCAAATTCAAATGACCAGGTTACCGCGCCGAGAAAATTCACGTGCTCGCTGCTGGCCAGCGCATAAATGCTGTTCATCGCCTCGGCCGTGTACGAGGCGAACAGCTCTCCATTGCGGTAAGCATTCTGGGGATTTTCCTGCGCGGAACACGCGGCGCATCCTTCGGGGTCCGATTCACCCAGTACGATCGGAGTTTGTCGCCATTCTTTAAAAGACGCGACGATCTGAAAGCCGTTCTTGATTGCTGTGAGCTGCCGCGCGATGCCCATCTGCACATGATCGCCCAGCCATTTCGGCGAACCCTTGGGATGGAAACTGACGAACCGCAGCGGTGAGCCGGTTTTTCCTGTGGCGTAATCGGTCTGATGCGCGCAGTGCTCGAGGAACTGGCGCAGGAATTCGGCCGCATGCGGATTGCCCGGGCCGGTGCTGTCCGGGCCTCCGATGCGGGCTTCTGGAAACGCGCGCAGAACTGCGTCGGCGGTGAAATCGTAAAGCTTGAAATATTCCTCGGGAGTGCCCTTCCAGTAATCGATATCCGGTTCGTTCCAGACTTCCCACAGCCAGGTTTTTACTTCCGCGTCGCCGTAACGCTCGCGCAGATGACGGGTAAATTGGAAAACTAGCTCCGACCACTTGGCGTAATCGCGGGGCGGGTAGGCCCAACCGGTATAAATCGAACCGATCGAACCTTTCGGAAAATTGTGGCGATACGGCTCAGGATGCGTGGAAAGCGCTTCGGGCATGAAGCCAATTTCGACGATGGGTTTGATGCCGGCCGCGTGAAAGGTGTCGAAGATGTGATCGACGATCGTCCAACGGTAAACAGGATGGCCGTCCTTGTCTTCGGTGTACGCGTTGGTCGAGCCCCACTTGAGAGAAGCAGAGCCGTCGCCGCTGGTGAGCAGATTGTGCACGCGGATGTAGACCGGCGCGGAACTGAGCGCGGCCAGTTCACCCAGAAGTTTTTTCCCGTTCGGTGCGTAGGTGTAGTTGGGCTCGTCGTAGCCGAAATAATTCCAGATTGGGCGGAGGGCGCCTTCGGATTGGTCCGCGCGCACGTGGATCGTCACGCTATCCGGAGCTTGCTGCGCGGAGGAAAAGGAAGGCCACAGCAAGCAGAGCAGCACGAGCAGGAACGACATGGCGAGGATATTTTTCATCGGGTACCGTGACTGGCCGCGAGCGCCGCAACCACCACGGCTGCTGCGGCGATGTCTTCGCATTTCCTAAGACGAACGGTTTCGCTGCTCGCCCGGTGTTTCTGCCGGCCCCATGGACTGCTAAGGTACTTTGTGTTGCTACTTATCGCCGGCCTTCTGCACAGTGAACTTGTAGATCGAAGTGGAGTGCAACGTCTTTCGCGGATGCAGGACGGTCGAAGGGAAATCCTTCTCATTGGGCGAATCGGGAAAATGCTGCGTTTCCAGGCAGAACGCGGAGCGGTAGGCATAGACTTTTCCATGCTTGCCGTGCACGGTGCCGTCCAGGAAGTTTCCGCTGTAGAACTGCACGCCCGGTTCGGTCGTCGAAACTTCCAGAATTCGGCCGCTCTGCGGGTCATACGCGCGCGCGGCGAGACCTAGTGAGCTTGGCGATTTTTTGTCGAGCACCCAGTTATGATCGTAGCCTCGGCCGAATTTCAACTGCTCGTCGGCCATGTTGATGCGCACGCCAATCGCCATGGGCTGCAGGAAATCGAAAGGTGTGTTGTGCACGTCCTGCAGTTTGCCGGTCGGGATGAGCGTCACGTCAACGGGAGTGAACTGGCTGGCGAACAGAGTGAGCTGATGCTGCAGAATGTCGCCGTTGCCTTGGCCAGAAAGATTGAAGTACGAGTGGTTCGTCAGATTAAGTACTGTGTCTTTGTCCGTTGTCGCAGTGTAATCAATTCTCACCGCGTTCTCATCCGCAACCAGCGTGTAAACGACTTTGACGAGCAAGGTTCCCGGGAAGCCTTCTTCCCCGTCTTTACTAGCGTAGGTAAGCTCCAGAGCTTCGCCCGCGCTGCTGGAAACATCTTGCGCCGTCCACACGCGCTTGTTAAATCCGCGCACGCCACCGTGCAGAGTATTCGGGCCGTCATTCAGCGGCAGCGTGTAGACGACGCCGTCCAGCGTGAATTTTCCGTGCGCGATGCGATTGCCGTAGCGCCCGATCGTGCCGCCGAAATATGCTTTGCCGTTCTCGTAGTCCGCCGGAGTGTCGTAGCCGAGCACCACATCGCCCAGCTTTCCATCACGATCCGGAACTTTCAGCGAGACAAGCGTGGCTCCGAAGTTGCTGATCGCCGCGGTCATTCCATACTTGTTCGCTAGCGTATACAAATCCACGCTCTGCCCATCCTGTATTTTTCCGAATGCCTGCTTTTGCATTTTCGATTTCGCCTCTGCAGTGGGATAAGGCAGCGTCGTTACGGCGCCCAGAAAAAGCAGCGCTGCGACCATCGCGGGGATCCTTGCGTTCCGTATCGCCATCATTGTCTCCTAAGACTTCTTTGTACGGTCCACACTAGCGCCAATCGGCGCGAAAGAAATCGCAGAATGCGCAGTTTGTGACCCGAGCATTACGGTGCAGCTGGCGGGAAAGTTTGGCCCGGCGTTGAACATGGAAGAAGGCAGCCAGGCGTCGAGGTAGTCTCCAGGAATGTGAGTCGTATTCAAATCGAGCGCGAATCCGAAAATGTTTGGTAAACGTTTTCCTTCGCTTTATACTGCGCGCCGCCGCGGGTGTCAAGCGGACCCCCGCCGGACTGCCAACCCGGATATAATGCCAAAGTACCGATTCGACAGATGAATTTCACGCGTCGCTCATTCTTTCAACTATCACTGGGTCTTTCGCTGGGCGCATCGGCCTCTCGCCTGTTTGGCCAAGGGATGTCGCCCCATGCCACCAAGGCGCAGCCCCGCTCGGCGCCCTCGGGCCGTCCCTTTTACGCACATTTCACCGATGTTGCGGCTGCGGCCGGCCTGATGGCACCCACGGTCTATGGGTACCCGGACCATAAGGACTACATCTTGGAAGCGGTCGGCTGCGGCTGCGCCTTTGTTGACTACGACAATGACGGCTGGATGGACATTTTCATCCTGAGCGGCACGCGCATGAACGCAGCGCCCGTCGGGGCGACGAACCGCCTCTATAAGAACAACCGCGACGGCACGTTTACCGACGTGACCGAAAAGGCGGGGTTGCACGATCTGGGCTGGGCGTCCGGGGTGTGCGTGGGTGATTACAACAACGACGGCTTCGAGGACCTCTACTGCACGTACTTTGGACAGAACAAGCTGTATCGCAATAATGGCGACGGCACGTTTACCGACGTCACCAAACAGGCCGGCCTGCTAAACGATGCACCGCGTTTTGGCGCGGGCTGCACGTTCCTTGACTACAACCGCGACGGCAATCTGGATCTGTTCGTTTCTAACTATGTGCAGTTTGACCTGAAGCGCGTGCCCAAGCCCGGGCAGAACAGCAATTGCACGTGGAAAGGTGTGGATGTGGAGTGCGGGCCCCGCGGCCTGCCTCACGGTGTGCATTCTTTGTATCGCAACAATGGCGACGGCACTTTTACGGACGTGAGCGTGCAAGCCGGAATTTCGGCGCTGCGAGGAAGCTACGGCATGACGGTGATTTCCGCGGATTTCGACGAAGATGGCTGGCCCGATATCTACCTGGCGTGCGATTCGACGCCCAGCCTGCTTTTCATGAACAATCACGACGGAACTTTTCGCGAAGAAGGTGTGATCCGCGGAGTAGCGCTCAGCGAAGACGGCGAGGAACAAGCGGGAATGGGCGTAGGCGTGGGCGATTACGATCTCGACGGCCACCTGGATCTGTTCAAGACGCATTTCAGCGAAGACACCAACGGCCTGTATCACAACGATGGCAAGGGCAATTTTGTGGACGTGACGCGTGTGGCGCGGATCGGCGTGGAAAACCGCTATGTCGGTTGGGGCGCGGGCATCGTGGACTTGGACAACGATGGCTTCCCGGATATTTTCATGGTGACGGGCAGCGTTTACCCGGAACTTGAGAAAACGATGCCGCAATTCCCCAATAAAACACCGCGCGTGGTGTTTCGCAACCTGGGCAATGGGACGTTCGAAGAGCTGCTCGATGGAGCAGGACCCGGTGTTGCGGCCCCGCATTGCAGCCGAGGATGCGCCTTTGGGGATTTTGACAATGACGGGGATATCGACGTTCTGATCGTCAATCTGAATGAACCGCCGTCACTGTTGCGCAACGATCTGCGCGGCTCAAACCACTGGCTGAAGCTGAAATTGGAGGGCACGAAATCGAACCGCAGCGCGATCGGCGCACGAGTGGTGGTGCGCTACGGGAAAAAATCCCAGGTGCAAGAGGTCTTGAGCCAATCGAGCTTTTACTCTGTAAACGATACCAGGCTGCACTTCGGGCTAGGCGCTGCAAGGACCGCGGACATCGCCATCCGCTGGCCCAGCGGGGGGCAGGAAGAGCTGAAGGACGTTGCCGCCGACCAATTGATCGTGGTGAAAGAGGGGACCGGAATCGTTCCCGGGCAGGGCTGGTCCAAGCCCGTCGAGTAACTCCGGTAAGCGCTCCTCTGCCAGCGAACTTTAGGTTCCGTTAACGCCAACCGCATGGAAGAGGCCCGCCGCCGAGCCGTTCTAGATATGTCCGTAACGCAAAAGTACTATTGCATCCAAATTTCTGCTTGACACGATTTGAGAAACGGATGTAAATTGCGCCCAACAGTAAGTAAACGTTTTCTCTGAACAGTGGTGGAGCTGCTAGCATTTGCTTTCTCGGAAGGGAGTCTCGCGGTTGCGGCCATGCCGGTCACCGGCGGTGGGCCGTGGCGGCTGTGCGATGCGTTTTCCGGGCGGGCCAAATTCGTGAGAATGCCAGTGGGGGGATTGGAATGAGATTCACAACTGCTTTGCGCTGCTTCGTCGTGTTCGTTTTTGCAGCTTTTTCTGCCAGCGTTTCCCTTGCACAATTCAGCGGCGGCGTCACCGGTGTGGTGCAGGATGCCAGCGGCGCGTCGGTGCCGAAAGCCAACGTCGTGTTGGTACAAGCCGGCACCGAAGTTACTCGTGCCGCGGTGAGCGACGCAAACGGCGGATTCAACTTCGTCAGCCTTGCGCCTGCTAACTATGAATTGAGCGCTGAGGCAGGCGGATTTGCGAAGACGGTCTTGAAGCTCACGCTCGACACGAACCAAACCCTCAGCGTGACGATTACGCTGTCGCTGAAGTCGGTAGCGACGTCAGTGGAAGTGACCGAGCAAGCGCCGGTTCTGAATCCCACCGAGAGCCGCAACCAGATGACACTCGAGCATCAAGCGGTGGATGAGTTGCCGGTCGCAGGCCGCAGCATCGTAGGCTTGGCGACTCTGGCCCCGGGCGTCACGGGATTGGGCACCGGTACCGCGAATGCGCCGGGCTCAAACGTAGATAACTACTCGACGGAGACTGCGGTAGATGCCAGCGCGAATGGTCAAGGCGAGATGTCCAACATGTGGGTGGTGGACGGCCTGGACGTCACCAGCGGAATCCGCCAGGGCATTCTGAACCTTACTCCCAATCCTGATTCGGTGCAGGAAATGGGTATCCAAGTAAATACGTACTCCTCCGAATACTCGCGCGCCAGCGGGTTGCAGACGGTGATGACGACCAAGTCCGGCACGGATCAATTCCACGGTTTCGCCGCGGACTACTATTCCAACCGGAACATGTACGCACTGACTCAGTCGCAGCACGGCACTCCGTACTTGCCGTTTCACGGCAACAACATGGCCTTCGGTATCGGCGGTCCAATCATCCCGCATCACCAGTTTTTCTTTTTCTTTGACGTCGAACCGCTGCGCGAGGCGCAATCCACCACGCAAAGCGGACTGACTTTTGCAGATCCGGCGTTCACCTCGTTCGCAACGGCAAACTTCCCCGGCACGGTAGGGACGGGGCTGCTGACGACCTTCTTACCCACAAGCCTGAGAGGCACGACGCTTTCGCAAACTGCTCAACAGTTCTTTTTTCCGGCGACCGGAGTTTGCCCGGCCGGCCAAACGACGATTGCAGTGGGTGCTGCGGCAATGCCTTGCACTCTGCCGTTTATTGACAGCGGCAACTTGAGCGCGAAGGCGGTCCGCAATGGGACGCAGTACTTCGCGCGCGTGGACAAGTACTTCAGCAAAGACCGCATCTACGGCAGTTTCTATCGAACAGTTCTCACCTACGGCGCTCCGGGTGCGATTCCGCAATTCTCAGCCGCGAGTAACCAAAACTGGGAATACGCGTTCCAGGCGAACTGGACGCACACGTTCAACGCCAACACATTGAACGAAGCGATTTTCGGCGTGAGTCGTGTTGAGGGTACTCTGGGTAGCGGGGCAGCCGTCTATACGGTCCCGAACATACAGGTGGGAGGTATTAACACTGAGAACGGCGAAGCTTTTGGCGCCGGATTCGCGCAGGGTGACTTTATCCAGAAAAATTATCACTGGCGCGATGTGCTGACCCACGTGCAAGGCGCGCACACCCTGAAGTTCGGTGTAGAAGGCTGGTACGGCGAAGACGTCGAGCCTTTTCAAGGGCCGTATTCCACCCCGACCTTCAGATTCTCAGATTTGACCACTCTGATTCAGGACAGCGCCATTAACGAGACTGGCGCCATGTACAACCCGATCACCGGTGCGCCAGTATTGTGGTCGTGGAACGCGCGATCCCGCACCTGGGGCGCGTTTGCCATGGACGTCTGGAAAATTAAGTCGAACCTGACCTTGACGCTCGGCGTTCGTTACGATGATTCTGGCAACCCCTGGTCGGACAGCCCGACGACGGTTTTCGGGAATTTCTACCTGGGACCCGGACAGACGTTTGACCAGCAGGTCGCCAATGGCTTCGCCAAGCAAACGCACAACGCCTTGAACCACGCCGTGGATGGCCTGATCAGCCCGCGGATTGCGGTCGCGTGGGATCCGACGGGCAAGGGCGTGTGGGCAGTTCGCGGCGGATTTGGGATTTACAACAACTGGCTGACCTCGGCGAATATTCAGGAAGAATTCCGCGGCAATCCTCCGGGACCCGTGCAGCCGACCTTCCTGCCCAACGGCGTGCCAGGCGTTTCCGACCCGCTCATATTCGGCCTTGGCAACAGCAACAAGCCGCCGTTCGGCTTTCCGACTCCCGGTTTTACCGCAGGTCTCAATGGCCAAGGAGGAATTACGGGCCTGAACTTCGGGATCGGCGGTATCAATCCAAACATTGAATCGCCTCAGGCTGCAATCTGGTCTGCAACGGTGGAACGCAGTTTTGCAAAGAACCTGGTGGCTAGCGTTGGTTACACTGGTTCTCACAGTTACAATCTCGTTGGCGCGGGCGATGTGGCCGGCAACGTGTCGTACGGGGTGAACATCAACTCCTTTGCCGACGACTTGGTGATAAACAACAGCCGGACTCCGACCCGGCTGAACCCCAGCTTCGGTGCGATCACCTATGCTGACAACAACCGCTACGGAAATTACGACGCCGTGATCTTCGACCTCCGCGGAAGGTTTTCGCACGGGTTCTTCGACACGTCTTACACACATTCTGAATCCAAGGACGACGCCGGTGTGTATCCTACGGCGGCTAATCCGGCCCAATATTACGGGCCGTCACCTTGGGATGCGCCGAATCGCTTCTCTCTGACGCTGAATTACCAGCTCCCGGGAATGAACGGCGGGCAGGGTTATGTCGGCCATTTGACCGGCGGATGGGGAATTACTGGAACCAGCATCTACCAGAGCGGTTATCCGTTCACGGTCATAAACCAGCACCCGTTTGAACCGGTCTGTGCCAACGCCGGTGTCACGTGCCCCTCACCTGGTAACCAGATTACCGGTCTGGCACCGAACAGCGGAGATTACAACGCGGACGGCACCAATTACGATTACCCGAACGTATCAACTTACGCGCAAGCAACGTCCAGGGCCGCGTTCCTGAACGGAGTTTTCACCCCTGGGCAATTCACGCAACCGGCCATCGGAACCGAAGGTAACGAGAAACAGAACGCGTTCCGCGGACCGAACTTTGCGGAAACGGACATGGCAATTTACAAAGACAACCGATTCAAGGAAAGATTTAACTTCCAGATCCGGTTTGAGTTCTACAACCTCTTTAACCGGGTCAATCTCGGCACCATGGATACAGACCCGCTGGATGCGAACTTTGGCAAAGCCACCGGTCCGCAGTTGCTGCCGCGGTGGTGGCAGATCGGCGGTAGATTTACGTTCTAGTTTGTCCACCCTGGAAAAGGGCCTGCGGCCTCCCCCAAGGACGCAGGCTCTTTTCGTTTTTTGAGCCTTTGTTTCGCCTGATCTCGCGCCGAGTTCCGGCGCACCCCGCCTAACACCTGCATCTTCAGCCGCTAAAAAGTTGGAACTTCCCGGTTCCGGCTGCTGAATGCTCCCTGGCGAGCAGCGTGGGTCGAACCCTGTCCGGGGATTGATGAGGCAACTTATCTTGAGCAAGGCAATCGGCGATGGCTGAATCGTTCATGTCGAGTACACGACGATCAATCGAGAGTACTCCTACGCGCGGGTGCGGCGTCGCAACGCGGAAGTCATTCCGCCGCAGCAAATTTGGATTGCTCGTTTGTGCAGCCTTCGTGCTGCTTGGAAGCGCGCCGCTGCTGAGCCAGCAGCAAGGCCCGACCATTTCGGTGAATGTGAAGCTGGTCACTATGTTCGCCACGGTGCGCGATAAACATGGCGCGCTGATCCGCAACTTGACCAAGGATGATTTTGCGCTGGAGCAGGATGGCCATCCGCAGACGATCACTTATTTCGCGCCGGATTCCGATCTTCCCCTTACTCTGGGCCTGTTGGTGGATACCAGCATGAGCCAGCGCCGCGTGCTCGACCAGGAGCGCGACGCCAGCCACGCTTTCCTCGATCATTTATTGCGCGAAGATAAGGACAAGGCGTTCGTGATCCACTTCGACCACGAGGTGGAGTTGCTGCAGGACCTGACTTCTTCGCGGCAGAAACTGGAAGCGTCGCTCGATCAGCTGGGCAGGCCGCAGTTCTCGCAAACGAGCGGAGGAGGTTCGTCGGGCGGCGGCGATCCCGATAGTGGCGGCAGCGGTGGTGGTGGCGGTCGTGGCTCGCATGGCTACGGCGGAGGCGGCACTTTGCTGTACGACGCAGTGTATCTGGCGTCTGATGAGCTGATGAAAAAGCAGCAGGGCCGCAAAGCGCTGATTATTCTTTCCGATGGCGTGGATCACGGCAGCAAGGAAACTTTGCGCGACGCGATCGAAACAGCCGAACGCTCGGACACTCTGGTCTATTCGATCCTTTTTGCCGATCAGGAAGGATATGGAAATGGCGGAGGCTACGGCGGCGGGCACATGGGCGGAGGCGGCATGGGAGGCGGTGGAGGACACCACCGCTATCCGCAGGAATCGCGCCCAGATGGAAAGAAGATTTTGCAGCAGCTGTCGAAGCAGACCGGCGGACGTTTCTTTGAGGTTACGAAGAAGGAGACGATCGAGCAGATTTACGCCGAAATTGATGAAGAACTGCGCAATCAGTATGCACTGGGCTACACGCCTGTCAAAACCGACGCCGATGTGGGCTACCACAAAATTCAGCTGACAACCAAGCAGAAGGACGCGACGGTACAAACGCGGGAGGGCTTTTACATTAATCGCTAGCTGCGTGCGCGCGGCTCAGGGGCTCGGCGTTGCCGCAGCCGGAATCTGTTGCAGCGCCAGGTACGCTCGGCCGAAAGCCGAATGCTGCGTGCCGGGAGCGACCGCGACCACCTGAACCGTATAACGTCCGGTGGGCAGCTTCTGCAGCGGCAAACTGATGCGGAACGATACGGTGTGCGTTTTCGCATCCAGTTGCGCGGGTGGAATCAGCGGAGTGGCGTTCATCTGGATGCCATTGCGCAGGAACACCAGGCCGGCGCGCAGCGCATTCGGATCGAACGCGCCATTTTTATCGCCTTTTTCCGGATAGTACGCCTGCAGAAAGACGTAGAGCGTCTGCCCTTGCGTGAAATAGTTCGTCACGCTGGGAATAATTCTCTGTCCTTCCATGTCCAGCGGCGAGCTTGTGATTCTCGCGCGCACGCCTTGCCCTTTGGTCGCGACCTCCGATGATTTCTCGATAGGAACGAGCTGGCTGGAAAGCAAAACGGAGCTGAGCGTCACTTTCTCCGGCTGTGCGGCCGGCACCACCAGATTCTGCTCGAACGTACCAATTTTCCCCGACTCATTTTCGCGCGCCACAAATTTTAACCGGTAATTTCCCGGCGCCAGAACCATTCCGCCCTGATACAGCAAATTGCTGTGACGGACCTGCTCGAAATGCTCGGCGTCCAGATTCACCGTAATCGTATCGTGCAGTTGCGCGACGATCTGGCCTGCGGGCACCGCGCGCACTTCCACCGCAAAATCGAATTCCGCGTGCTGCTTATTGTGTTTTTGCGCCCAATCGAGCGCGCTCGAAGCAATTTTCGCAGCGATGGGAACGTAGGCTTGAGTCGAGCTTAGCCGGAAGATTCCGGTTTCGACAGCCACCGGAAGTTCGACGACCGGATGATCGGAATTAATAGCGTCGGCGAGCTGCTGATCGCGATCCTCTTTCTCCAGATGCTGAAAATCGCGCGGCGCATAATATCCGTCGCGGTAGCGCACGTGGGCGCCGGGCACGTTGACTTTCACGCGAATGGCTCGCCAGCGGCCGTCATGCTTCACATCGGCGCCCAGGTTGTAGCCGACCAGATAGTATCCGCCGTTGTCGCGCTCGATGGCGGGGAAGGCATCGCTCAGATCGCCCAAATCGAAAAAGGCTTTGCCGCCCGTGTCGGTGGAAAGCGTCGCGAGCGTGTCGCGCGAGTCTTCGCGCTGGTCGGTCTGATGGAAGACAGACGCGCCGGTAAACATCGAAGTTCCGGTCGCGGCGTTCACGGTGGTGTCACCGCCCGGCGGCGCGGCGAGCAGACCGCGCGAATCAATTGAATAAATGGAGACGTCGGCCCGATTCGCGGCGTCCGTCGCGGCGCGCAGTTGCGTGCGATTTTCCTCGCCGGTCTGCGTGATTCCGCCGGTGAATTCCACCAACGCTTTTCTGCCGGGAATTCCGCCCAGCACGTCGGCGAGTCCTTCGACTGCTTCAAGCTTCTGATCCGTGTTGAATACGTTGAACTCGGTTTCATCCGGCGTGTAGGCCGCGCCGGTATATTCCTGGACGTCGTATTCGCCATTGGTGGCCGCGGCATAAAGAGGGCTCGCGAGGTTCGCGGAATTGTCCGGCGTCAACAGCGCGATCGCTTTATGCAGCACGGTGCGATCGTTCGTGAAATTTGCGAGGACGTTGATGCGCGTTGAGAAAACGACGACCGCGACGACGTCGGCCTTGGTCATCTGCTGCTCTACGAATTTGTCGGCCGCATCGTGCGCGCGCATCAAGTCGTCGGTTTGCATCGAAGTGAGATCGAAGAACAGCACGATGAGGCGGCGGTCGCGCAGGGCGTCGCTGATCGCGTCGGCGGAAGGCGCATTCGGCCCTTCGTTATCAACCGATACGACGATCGGCTTGTCGTCCGTTGCTGTTGCGGTCTCGATTGCTTCGATGTCGGCGTAGGAAAAAGAGGTGATCGCCTGCGGTTTGCCTTCGTCCGTCACAGTAAATTGATTCGCGGTCAAGTTTTTGATGGGCTTGCCGGATTTGTCGGTGACTTCGACGTCAATGCGGACCAGGTCAGAAGAACTGCGCAACACGGAAGACGGCTGGTGAGCGGCCTGCTGCGCCGGAGTTTGCTGTGCAGGTGCCGGGGTCGGCGCGGGTGGCGCGACGACCACAGGCGCTGACTGGCTGCCGGACTGTTGCTGCGCTTGGGCCGACGAGGGACCCGCACTCAGCGCACCCAGCAGCCACAACGTCGCGATTTTGTAAGCGATGTCTCTCATCAGAAATTAAACCTGGCCATCACGTCCATCGTACGCATCGAACCGGCGCTCGTCACGCGCCCAAATGAGGACGATCCTAGCGTGGCTGAAATCCCCGAGAAGGCGGGCGTGTTCGTCAGATTCTGGACCTCCCAGCGAATGTCCAGATGATGGCGCTCGCGCGGGCCAAAGCGAAACGATTTCGCGAGCGACATATTCCAACTAAATTTGCACGGTCCTTCAATCGCACCGCGCCGCTCGTCACCGTACGTACCGGCCGCCGGCGTCGCGAAAGCGTTGGTATTGAAAAATGCGAGCGGCGAGCCGCCGCAGATGCCCAGATCCGGATTGGCCACTTGATCGGGCCGCAGCGAGAAACTCGCTCCCGTGCCGTTGTCTGATTCCGTGCCGCCGAGGTAAGCCGTGATCGGCGTTCCGGTTTGCCAGGTGATGATATTTTGCAGCCGCCAGTTGCTCAGCGCGTGCTCAGCCCAACCGTGCGTGGCGAGGCGGTGATGTTCGCCGAACGGAAGTTCGTACAGATTCAGGAAGCGCAATTGGTGCCGCACGTCAAACGAAGAAAGGCCCCGCTCCGCGGCGTAATTGAGGTCCTGCTGCACCACGACGGGCGAAGTGCCGCCGATGGTGCTGGCATTGTCGAGCGATTTCGAAAACGTGTAATACGCCTGAAACGAAACGCCGTGTGTGAAGCGATGCACGACGCGAGCCTGCAGCGCGTTGTAAATCGAATTCGCGCCGGATTGATCGTAGTAAAAACTGTTGGCGTCGGGAATCTGCAACGAAGTCTGCGTGTCCAGCGGGCTGGTGCCCAGCGGCGCGCGATTCGGAGCGCGCAACAGGTCGAGGTTCGTGCCTTTCGTCCCGGTGTAAGTCAAATCCAGAATCCAATTTTGCGAGAAGGAAGTCTCGGTGCCCAGAGTCCAGATCTGCGCGTAGCCGTCCTTGTAAAAAGGATTTACGCCACCGCGATTGGTGATCGTGCTGATGCTCGGGAAACCATCCTCGAGGGTCAGCGTTTGCGTGCCGGAGGTGATCAGATTTTCCGAAGTGGCGAAGGGCGGCTCGTACGAAAGATATTTCTGCGCCAGCGAATTGTAAATCGCAACGTTGTAGAAAATCGAATAGCCGCCGCGAATCACGGTTTTGGGCTTGATCCCGCGCGGCAGCCAGGCGAAGCCGATGCGCGGTGCCCAATTTCCGTAATCGCCGTGGATCAGCGCGCGCGGGTACGGGCCATGGAACGAACCCACTGTGCCGGGCGTCACCACATCCACTGCCGTGGCGGTGGAATTCAGGTCGAGGTTCGCGATCTGGTTGTACTTGTCCACCGCCGGCGTCGCGACTTCGTAACGCAGCCCGTAGAGCAGCGTAAATTGCTTGGTCATGCGCCAATCGTCCTGCGCGTAGCCGATAAAATCCCAGCTGCGCAGATAAATGTTCGGCCCGAATTGCACGGTGGTGCTGTAAGGCAAGCCGAGCAGAAAATCGGCAAGTTCGTAGTAAGGTTCGGTCTGCGGCGTCGCGGGGACCGGCTGGCCTGTGGCGGTCAGTTGCGAAGTCATCACGCCCGTGAAATTAAATGACCCGCGCGGTACCGGATTGGCTTCCGAATTCAACTCGATGCGGCGCATCTCGCCACCTACGGTCAGCGTGTGCTGCGCATGAACCCACTTCGCGCTGTCGCTTACGCGCAGCGTCTGGTTGCGCACCAGCGAAGGCACCGGATCGTTCAGCGCAGAGAAGCTGGTGAAATTCACCTGCGGAATGCCGTAGGTGAGCGGCTCGGTAGAAACGCCGGTAATTCCCAGGTCCCCCGCGACATTGTTCACAAAGGAATTGTCGCTCAGCACACGCGCGCGGCTGCGGCTCCAGTTCAGCTGCGTGGTTTCCACCAGGTGCGAGGTCCAGTTGTGCGACAACCCTAGCGTGACGGACTGGTTCAGCGTGGATGAAGTGCCCGCCGTATTCAGAAAATTGCCAAATGTATTCTGGCGCTGAGAATTCAGGTTGTACCCGCCGTTCAGGCTGAACTTGGAATTGATCGTGTGCAGCACGTGCAGGTTCAACGTGTCGCTGTTGATTGGCACCGTAGTCTGCAGCAAATAATTTTGCACCGTGCCGGGCAAATTCGGTATGGGATAGAACGCCAGCAGCCCGGCCGCAGCGGTATTAATGGTGGGAATCTGGCAGCCATTGCCTAGCGGGGTTCGCGGACCGCTGAAATTGGAAAAGGGATCGTACAGCGTAATTCCGAGGCCGCAGAAATTGCCAGTGCGTTCGGCTGCGGTGGGCACGGTCGAATAGTTGTCCAGCGCGCTCGATTGCGTCTCGTGCTGGTAGTTGACGAAGAAAAACGTCTTGTCGCTGCCATTATAAATGTGCGGAATTTTCAGCGGCCCGCCCAGGTTGCCGCCGAAGCGTTCGTCGTAGTGGCTTGGTTTCGGCACCGGATTCCCGGTGATCGAGTATGGCTTGGCATCCCAGACGGAATTCTCGTAGTGATCGTAGAAACTGAAGCGAATGCGATTCACCGCCTGGCGATTTAATCTTCCGCGCCCGCCGAACATTCCGCCTCCGCCGCCACCTGCACCTCCGCCGCCAGGAGCTCCGCCGAACATTCCGCCGCCTCCTCCTCCGCCGCCGGGCCCACCAAAGCCGCCCGCGCCGCCGGTTCCTCCTCCCGCACCGCCACGTCCGCCGCCCGGACCTTGTCCGCCGGGTCCACCTTCTCCCGTAGGATTGCCCGGGACCAATCCGTTAGGTCCGAATCCTCCGGGCCCGTTCCCCGCGAGGCCCTGGCCAACGGTTCCCTGCAATAGAAATGAGTCGGAAGTCGCGCTCGGACCGGCGCCCGAAGGCAGCTCGGCCGCGATTGGCGTTCCTTCATTCGCGGGAGCGTTCGTGGCGCCGGTCGCGCCGCCGGCACCTTCGTCCGTAAGATCGGTCTGCTCGAATCCACCGCCGGCGATGCCGGCGCGAATCGCGTTGCTGACGCCCGCAGGCACCTGGCCTCGTCCGCCGCCACCTCTGCCACCGCCGCCCGCACCTGCGCCGGCACTTGCACCGGTCCCGGCATTGTTGTTTGTCGCGTTGCCCGACGGCCGCGGATTACGCGGCGCGCGCGTTGCTTCGGGTTTCGCGGTCAGCTCCGCCACGGTTACGACGCGCAGGACGATCGGAATGGGCCCAGGCGGCATCACTGGAATCTCCACTACCAAGGACGCGTTCGCGAATCCCAGCTGGCTGGCTTCCATGCGATAAGACCCGGCGGGGATTTGCGGAAATTCAAACTTGCCGGATTCGTCTGTCCAGCTCAGCCAGGCTTTATTCGTTTCCGTATTGACCAGATGCACCGTCGCAGCAGGCACTGGCGTGCCTTCCGGAGTGCGCACCAACCCTCTGACCGACTGCAGCGGGCTCGAAGGTTGTTGCGCCCAATTCAGGTTTCCGGCGGCGAGCCAAAATAGAAACAGCGCCAGTACCTTCCCTTGGTGGCGATTAAGAATGACGATCCCTCGAGCCGATAAGCTTACGCGACGTGCCGGTGATGCTAGGACGCTGCCTGCGCCATCCCCGTTTCCCGCGACGGTGGTCCTGATCCATTCCGCGGACGCCGCACTGGTAGCCTTCACACTTTCATCGTGGGCGAGCCGGCCCGTGGAAGTACCGCTATTGTAGTAGTCAAGCGCTGCCACTTCTCGTGAAATCTGAAATCCCGCGCCGCTAACTAATTCAGTTTCAATGTCGCGAGAGTTCCAAATTTGCCGGACGGCGGGAGGGCATAAGTGGCCTCAACAAAGCTAATCGGAGGGGAAGGGAACTACTCCCAAAAAATTGCGGAACTTTTGCCAGGGAAAAGCAGAACTAGCGATAACGTAGCGCGGCGCAGCGGCAGGGAAGCACCATCAGTCGAACGATTATGAACGCTGATGGCAACCCATGCAAATTCCGACTGCATCTGTTTAGTAAAATCGCGGAGAAATACGGGTGATGGGGCGTTGGTTGATAAACTTTAGGTTAACAAAGGGATATACCTCAAGAACGGTCGTCCTGGCATGCGCGTTCATGTTGGCGCTCGCCTCCGCCAGCATGGATCGCTCGGCGCAAGCTCAGGGCGTGCAAACGGTATTGCATGCGCGCGGCAGGGTGTTTCCAGACGTGGGTCGCGGCGCTGAAGCCATCGAGCGTGATGCCGCTGGTCATTATTATGTGCTGGCGGTCCCGGCCAGCGTCATCTGGATTTACAGCGAGGACGGCCGACGCATCGGACAAATTCCCAATGCCATGGTAGCCAACGCAGCGATCAAGTACGCGGTGGATTTCGACCGTGATGCAGCCTCCGGCCGAATTTTCGTTGCCGATCGCGGTGCGAACGCGGTGAAAATTTTTACGGCTGACGGAGCGCTCGAAGCCGCCGTCCCGGTAAACGCGCCGATGTCCGTGGTCGCGCTCGCAGGCGGTGAATTCGCGGTAGTCACGCTGCGCAGCGACCATCTGGTGCGCGTGATGAACGAGCACGGCAAATTGCTGCGCAGCTTCGGCAACATCGCCGATGCAGTGAGCGATCCAAGCCAGCTCACGGTGCCGGCGATCAGCGCCTCGGCGGAAAATGCACCTGGCTATTCGACGAGCGCGCCGGCGGCCTACGCCATGGATATCGGAAAGCTCTATAGTGGCGCGCCGGGCGAGATTTATTTCGCGTTCACTTCGCGGAAAGATCCCAAATTTAGAAAATACGATCGCTTCGGCTATGCCGGCTACGAAGCGGAAGTTTCCGCCAAGGAATTGATTCCGGATATCAGTCACGATAATTCCCAGGTGCAACTCGGCGTGCGCGTTTCGGGAATGGCCGCGCCGGGCGAAGCGTTTTCGTTTGGCAGCATGTACTCGGTCGGCAGCAGCGCCCCGGGATTCACGGTGAACGGCGGACATGGCGCAGGCGGCCGTCGCGGCGGATCGGCAACGCCTGGCGGCACCGGCGGCGCGGCACCCGGCGGTTCTGCGGGCTCGCCAGGCGCGGCGAATCGTGATAGAGATAGCGATAGCGATGCGGCGGCAGGCGGCACGACGAGCAGCGCGACGGGTTCAGCAGATGGCTCCGACCTCAGCGGCTCATTATCGGCGAACAGCAACAACGGCGCGTCGTCCAGTTCCAGCGCTAGCAACAGTCCAGACTTCAGCGCGCTTCTCGGCGTGGGGGGACCGGGAGGAGGCTTCGGAGCGCCGGGAGTTTTTGGTCCCGGAGCCTTCCCCGGCTTCGGCGGTGGGTTCGGCGGATTTGAACATCATTCGTTTGGTGCCGAAGGCGCGGCTGGCGCTGCAGGCGCAGGTGGCGCGGCCGGTGCCGGCGGTTTCGCGGGCGGCCATGCAGGGGGGCCCGCGGGAGGCGGCGGAGTGGAAAGCCCCGGTGCCGGCCACGGCGAGTACGGCGAGCGCTTCGGCCACGGTTTCCGCCAAGAGGGCTTGAACAGTTTTGCTGGAGTCGTGAAGTTCACCGAACGCGAGCCCAATATCACGGTGAAACCAGTGATTCGCGCGTTGGGCGTGGATCGCGCGAGCCAGCAGGTGTGGGCCACCATCGGCGACATGCTGCTGCGTTTCGACCGCGATGGAAATTTGATGGACACATACCGCGTGGCGACGCCGCAGGGCGCCGCGCTGCAGCCCGTGGCAATTTTGGTGGAGCCCGATCGCATCCTGCTGGTTTCCGATCCCGCCGGGATTTACGAATTTGCCCGCCCCGACAAACTGCCAACTCCCAGCAAGCAATCCCTCAAAGCCGAGCCTGCGTCGCAGTAATCGTTCGCGCACAAATCCCGGCTACCGTGACGCCCGGCATTTTTTCACCCCATTTTTTCGCGCCACTCCGTCACACGCCGCAAGTCTGGGCCATAACAACAATCCGTTCGTGGATGCTTAGCCGGTGAGGAATGTTTTTGTGAAGCGAATCGCGATCCGGCGCTGGCAGGTCTTGCGGGCCGTTCCGGTGAGAATTGCTTCGCGTACGCCGTTCTTGAGTAATTTGGCAAACTGCTCAGGGGGTACCGGCCGGCTGAAATAATAGCCTTGCGCCTCGTCGCATTTCTGGTCTTGCGGGAGTGTCAGCTGCGCTTGCGTTTCCAGGCCTTCGGCCACCACCCGCAGCTTGAGGCTTCGGCCCATGCTGATCACCGCAGTGACGATGGTGCTCTCATCGGCGGTGCCGGTGATCTGGCGTACGAAGGACGGATCGATCTCCGGAGCGTCCACCGGAAATTTGCGCAGATAGCGGAGGCTGGAATAGCCGGAGCCGAAGTCGTCCACGGCCAATTGTATGCCGCTGGCTCTTGGCGCCTTGAGCATGGACTCTGTGGACTCCGCGCGTTTCAACAACACGTTTTCGGTGAGCTCGAGCTCCAGAGATTTCGGATCCAAACCTGTATCGTTGAGGATTGCAAACACTCCGCCCAGAAAATGCTCGGCGCGGAACTCCATCGAGGAGATGTTCACCGCCATCGTGGTCAGGGGCAGACCTGCGTCCAGCCAGGCTCGTGCTTGCCTGCATGCTTCACGAAGGACCCAGTTGCCGACCGGCAAAATAAGGCCGGTGTCCTCTGCGACCGGAATGAATTCTGCCGGAGAGATCATCCCGCGCACGGGATGCGTCCAGCGGATTAACGCTTCCGCGCCGGTGATCTCACCTGTTCTTAGATCGACTTTCGGCTGATCGTGCGGATTTGACTCTTGACGCTCCACGGCGCGCCGCAGGCTCTCCTCAATGGATTGCCGTGCCACCGCTCGAACGTTCATGGCCGGCGTGAAAAACTGATAGCACGGATGCCCATTTTCCTTCGCCTGATACATCGCAGTGTCCGCGTTCTTGATGAGCGTCTCCGCGTCCAATCCATCGTCGGGGTAGACGCTCACGCCGATGCTGGTCGGCACATGCAACTCGTGCAGGTCAATGGAATGTGCCTCGGCCACCGCGTGCAGCATTCATCTGGCCGTTATGGCGGCGTCTTCGGAATGTGCCACTTCCGTGAGGAGTACCACGAACCCGTCACCGCCCTGACGACTTACGGTATCCGAGGCGCGCGCACATTCCACCAGACGCTTGGCGATCGACTGCAGAAGTTTGTCGCCTGTCGGGCGGCCGAGCGAATCATTGATATGTTTCAATCCATCCAAGTCGAGGAAAAGAACCCCGACCTTATTACGGTTCCGCTGAGCGAAGCCTATCGCTTGGCTAACCCGGTCGTTCAGCAGCATGCGATTGGGCGGCGATATTGTCTTGCTCTAACGCGGCGTTGGGAAGGGAACTGGTACTCCGCGTGTGGCCCTGAAGGCTATAAGAAGGCAGCCAGTAGTCACGGCGGTCTTTTGGAAGGGAACTCAATGCCAGTGACAGGATTCAGCGGGGTCAAGCTGCGTTTGCCCTCTGGTGTCGCAGAGGCCATCAGCAGTGCGCCCTCACCTGTGACAAACGGCGTTATCGCAGATGTCGGCTAACGCGCTTCGACCTGCATTCGCGATTTCATCAGTACGACAACGTAGGGATTCCATGTAGACAGCACGTAGTAGATGCTCAGCTCGGAACCTTGCACCTTCGTCCATCGCTCCACGACGTACGGCGCATACGCTCCACCATGAACAGCCTGCGGATTTGCCTGGCCTTTTCCGATGACGGGACCGGCAAGCTCATCGTCTGGATGTGACTGGGGATCGTGGATAAATTTGCCAAGAGCGCCATCACGCGCCGCATTGAAGATGATTTGGGGCTCGCTCCACGGTCCCCAGGGCGTGCGGGAATACGCGAACAAGATGCCTCGCGGCGCCGGGTCTCGACTGTCGTACGTCAAAAGCCACAATCCAAGGTCCTTGCACCGCGTTACGGAAAGATCGCCCATCGTGCTGTTTTGCACGATGGCCGTGGCGTCCGATTCCTTCTCGCTCCACACCGGAGCACTCCGCGCGTCCAAACCTGCGAAATAGCGCGTCCCTTTACCGCTTTCGAATTGTGCCGCTGGCACGATGGACAAATACGCGTCGCTCTTACGATATGCGCCTGTACCCCATACGAGGATGAACGGCCCGCCGGAAGGCAGTCCAGTTATGGCTCCGGGCGCGCTGTGCAATGAAAACTTGACGAAGTGCCCGGCCGGAAGCTGCGAGATCGTGCGCAACGGTTGGAAACTTGCAGGCGGCGTGAATTTCGTGAGCACCGAGCGATCCGTCGCACGATCCTCGGTGTGGTTGGTCGAAACAGCTATATAAATTTGTCCGCCGAGGCTGATGCCTGCCACCGGCACTTCGAACGCTCCCATGCTGATCCCGGGCGGCTGTATGGTCAAATAATCGCCGCCGGACTTGAGGAAATCCAATCGAACGCCGCTCTCAGGATTGACTGCATCGGTTGTCGCGATCGTGTCGAGCGCGTGGCGCAACCGTCCCACGGTGTCACCAAACAGAAAATACACTCGACCGCCGTGCTCGAACGAATTGCCTAAGTCCGTGCCTTCAATCCCGTAGCGCGTGACGGTTTGGCTGAGCGTCGGTCGACGTAATTGTTTGTCTTCCTCACCCAGAAGTTGTTCAACCTTGGTAGTAGAACCGGCCAAGTAACGCAGCACCGGTTCCGCCGACGATCGCACAGCGTTGAGTTGAGGATTTGCAGGGAGTGCGTCCGGACGAAGAATAGGCGCGCTGGAAGAGAGCTCCGCGAGTGGTGTCCCTGCGCTCAGCAACAGTCCCAGTGCAACTCCCGTTAGGAGTTTCATGGCGAGACCTCCACTCTTCCCAAGTGAAGCGCGAACCGAGTGCAAGACAGATGCGGATTCCTTTTTCTGGGAGGAATTTATCTTGAATCCTCCGGGCTCACAAGCGCTTCGGAGTCAGCGTATGGGGTCGCGGTCCCACGCTGTTTTCTGAGAGGCCGACAATCCGTGAGTTATCGAATGCTTTTACTGCATGCCGCAGGCGGGAATAGCATCGAAAATCTTCGCTAGACTCGAACGTCTGTGCTAGACTCGGCGCCATCGCAGTTCCTCGTGAATCCGTTATGGCAGGAGGTACGTGATGTCTCTCACTGGCGCTGTTCCTTCCCCCCAATTGAAGCTGGATGTCGAAAAGGCGGCAGCGGACGCAACCGTACGCTGCACGGGTCGAATTACTTCAAGTACCGCCGAATTGCTTAAGAGTACCGTTCGTCCTCTGATTCCCGAATCCAAGCGCATCGTGATTGATCTCACGAATGTAAGTTTTCTGGACAGTTCGGGGCTGGGGACGATTGTCGGGTTTTGGGTAAGCGCGAAGAAAGTGAATTGCAAGCTGAAACTCGCCAACGCGAATCAGAAGATCATCGACTTGTTTCTGATGTCGAACCTGGCACCGATCTTCGAGGGTCGGGACGAGTATCTCGGGGCTACACCCGACTAGGTGGCGTCTCCGCGCGGTCGCTCGGGTCTGTCTCGCTAAGCGAATCGAGCCACTTGACTGATTATCGCTGCCAGCCCGATTGGTCGGTGCAACTCTATCCAGTCGGCAGATCCTTACGTGATTCCGCCCCACAACCGATGCGCCGCGCCGCTTCCAGTTGGAACCTGACAGGCTAGTGTTACGTCTGCATCGCCGCTCTGAAACCACCTTAGCTCTTGAAAGTCATCCCAGCTAATTTCCAGCCAATATCGCGCCGACCCGTTGAGTTCGCCCTTCGACTCGGAAGGTAATGACTCGACTAGCGCTCAATCTTGGCATCGCCAGGTTTTGGGACGTCCGGGGAAAGAGTGGAGGCACGCGTCCCGATAGCGACGTCCATGGCTGTGTCTTTCGGGAATTCAAGCTCACGTCCGCGCGCTGTGAAATCCGAATAGATCGACATGCTCGCTCCAAACGCGCCGATTGCCATGCCCAGCGGATGCGAGTGAACCAGGAGGCCGATCACGATGCCGACAAGTTTGAAGCCCCCGGCGCCTCCCGCCACCCGGCTGCTGGTGTTCCCGTTCACGTCGCCGTTGCGCGCGTCAGGATCACCGCGTGCGGATAGCAATGCCAACCCTACGGAGATTCCAGTAGTTAGATACCGGGTCTTGGGCGTGTCGGCCTCAACTCCGCCTTCTGCATCGAGCTTTACGTCCTGTCCTTTGGCGGCCTGCACGCTCTGCAAGCTGGCTTCCACTTTTTCATCGACGCCGTCCGGCAATGCAAGCTCGTGGAACACCAATCGAAGCTGTCCCGTGCGGCTCAGCCGGCGCGCTGGGCGAACCTGCAGCACGGCGCCTTTTAGGCGGCTTCCTTGAGCGAGAATCAGGCGGTTTCCATCAAACAGAGGTCTCGTTAGCACCGCCTCGATTTCGTCGCCCTCGTGCGCCGTCGCGGAGCTCAGCCCCGTCGTGAGTCGCACGTGCACAGAGCTACCCGGAGGCGGCGGCTCGTTGAGCGAAGCCGCAATTTCCGGGGTCAAAGGCTCGCTTCCAAAATCGAGCGGCTCCTCAAGTTCAGCGAAATAGACGCTGCCGGCATCGATAAATTGCGGATGGACGGGGAGCTGGGCGATGCCATAGCGAATGATCTTGTGCATTTTGGCCGGCTCGTGGACCTGCTTCATCGCACTGTCCCATTGCCGCTTGGCTTCTTCCTTTGCTTGATCCGCCTTCTCCGAGGCAGCGTCTTTTACGCCCTTTTTTTCTCGGGATCGGCAGCGGTGGCGAACTGGATCACCTGTCCAGAACCGGGTGTGACGATGGGTTGGATCGGAATGCGTCGACCGTCGCTCGGTTCGAGAGCGTCAAATTTGATTTGCACTTTGCGAGCAGGAGTGAACTCGGCGTTCAATGCATCAAGCGTGCGCCTTCCCGCAGAAACACCTTCGAGCCCGGTGATTTGGCCTGAAACCTCGGTTCCTACCGGCACCACGAGTTTGTCAAAAGCATAGACGGGTTCTGCGACCCGGCCGTGGACAGCCTGTCCGACTTTCTGAATTCTCACTTCCCGGTCCAGAACCACCTGCACGGCAGTCCCCTTTGGGACAGTGAGAGGGACGTGGTTGGGAGCTCGCTGGAGGAATTGACCGTATCTACCCAGTTCCTTCGCAAATGCTACAATGTTTTCGCAATTGTTGAAACGCTCGATGGCCATCCACTTGAATCCGTTCGGATGTCGCCAAACTCGGCGGGTTGCCATTCGCAGCTGCCTCCCTGCAGAGTGTGTGCGTCAAAACTGTCTCAGTTTTGGGATTCACTCCATGGCGGCCAAATTGGACGGGCGGAGCAACAATTCTGTTGGGAAGTGCTTTATAATCATTGCGTACTTCATGTCGGGGCGTAGCGCAGCCTGGTAGCGCGCCTGCCTTGGGCGCAGGAGGTCTGGAGTTCAAATCTCCACGCCCCGACCATTTACTTCTTTGTTTTCAATTCACTCTCACTGGCACCAACTCAGTTGAGCGCGACTAGGTGAATCGTCGGCCCATGACCGAGGGCAACACTAGCTCTGTGAGGTGGCCCAGCGCGGCGGTAACAGTGGGAACCGACAGCTTAAGGACCTTGGCCATCGGGCCAATTTTGATGAGAGGGTGCTCTTGCATGAACTCGCGGACGCGTAGAGCCGATGCGGTATTGCGACCCAGCGAGTGGATCTTCTTTCGATCAGCTTCGAATAGGTGAAGAATCTGAACCGCCGCATTGGCCGCCTGGCGCGCCGTGATCTCCGTGCCTTCAAGAAAAAAGCTGAGCCATTCTTCCCCAACACCGTCCGTGCGAACCCGCTGGAGCAGATCATAGTAACGATCGCGGTAAGCCGTGAAGTAGAGCCTGAGATAGAGGAGGGGCTTGGGTAAGGTAGGCCGGTTCACCTGCGATACGCGAGCTTTGTTATAATCCGCGGAGATGACGGCTCAAAATCGCTCCGCTCAATTCATGCCATCTCCGTATCCAGTTTTCGTTTTGATCATCGCAATATGTTGCGCCTCCGTCTGTGCGGGTTACTCTGTTCTGACACATGAAGCCATAATCGACGCCGCATGGAAAGACGACATCGTGCCCACGCTGCTCAAGCGCTTCCCGAGCGCGACTCCTGACGAACTGCTCCAGGCTCACGCATACGTTTACGGCGGCGCGATTATTCAGGACATGGGTTACTACCCTTTTGGCAACAAATTCTTCAGCGACCTGACGCACTATGTCCGCAGCGGTGATTTTGTACTCGCCCTAATCGAAGAATCCAAAAATCTGAACGAATACGCTTTCGCCCTCGGCGCATTGGCGCACTATGCTGCGGACACCTCGGGCCACCCGCTGGCAACCAACCGTGCCGTTGCAATCATGTATCCCCATCTGGAGAAAGAATATGGACCCGTCGTTACCTACGAAGACCAGCCCTCGGCCCACATGAAAGTGGAGTTTGGTTTTGACGTGGACCAGGTAGCCAAGGGACATTACGCGCCCAAGGGCTATCATGACTTTATCGGATTCGAGGTCTCCAAACCGGTTTTGGAAAGAGCGTTCGCAAAAAATTATTCCCTAGAAATGTCCAAAATCTTTTTTAGCGTGGATCTGGCAATTGGCAGCTATCGTCACGCCGTCTCAACCGTTATTCCGCGCACCACCAAGGTCGCATGGCATCTAAAGAGAAATGAGATCCAGCACAGCGACCCGAGTGAGACCAAGACGAAATTCGTTTACAATATTTCAAATTCCGGTTATCGCAAGGATTGGGGCGATGTTTACGAAAAGCCCGGTTTCTTCGCGCGCTTCAAAGCTGTCATCCTGCGCCTGGTGCCGAAAATCGGTCCATTCAAAGCGCTCGCGTTCAAGCCGCCCCCGCCGGATGTGGAACAAATGTATATGCACAGTTTCAACGAAACGCTGGACCACTATCGGGCGTTGCTGCTTGCTCAACAGGGAGGCAGACTCCAATTGCCAAACGACAACCTCGACACCGGAGGAATCACGGGACCAGCAGACTACCGACTGACAGATGAAACCTACGCAAAGCTGCTGGACAACACGAGCGGCAAACCAATTTCGCAAGCTCTACGTCTGAACATTCTCGCCTATTACGCTGACCCAGATAAGGAATTCGCAACTAAGAAAAATCCGGAAGCTTGGCAGAAAGTTCTCGATCAATTGAGTAGTTTGAAAGCCAGACCCGCTGATGTACCCACCCGCTGATTTCATGTTAACAGCAAGGTTGGAAGGAAATCTTGCCGGCCCGTACCGTTAGGTAGTCAGAGACTAGAAATCCAGATGTACGATTAGGGTTAATCAGGACCTACCCGAGTCAGCGGGTTCTTTGCCAACGAAACAAGCGCGTCACCAAATATTTGACTACCGCGTCGCCCTGGATTATCTGCTTTTCTGTAGAGAGTTTGATGAAGGCAATCTTCCTATTGCTCGCGCTTCTCCCCTGGGCGGGTTCAGTGGCCTGCCAAACAACTCCCATCCTTTTCCAGCATGTCCGTGTATTTGATGGCCTCCAGGTAATTCCCAGTACCGACGTTCTGATCCGAGACGGTCGCATCGAGAATATTGGCCAGGACCTGAAAGATCCCTCCGCACAAATCGTCGATGGAACCGGCAAAACGCTATTGCCGGGACTCATCGATTCCCATGTGCATGTGCACCGGGCGGAATCGCTCCAGCAGGCGTTGATCTTTGGAGTGACGACCGCGTTCGACATGGCGATGCCTGCCTATCGCATTTCCGAACTCAAAAACTCTGAGATAAGCAGCATGGCTGACTTCTGGTCAGCCCGCGAGCTGGCTACCGCTCCACGCGGACACGGTACGGAATACGGCCTCATAATTCCCACGACCACCAGCCCCAAAGAAGCGCAGGCGTGGGTTGATGACCGCATCGCGGAAGGATCGGCTTTCATCAAGATCGTCTACGACGATGCCAGCGAGTATGGATCCCGGCGGATATGGCCCACCCTGAGCAAACGAACGATGACTGGCTATTATCGCCGCGGCGCATAAACGTGGCAGGCTCGCCGTGGTGCAGATTGGCAGTCAGTGGCAGGCGAAGGACGCAATCGAAGCGGGCGCTGACGGGCTCGCGCATCTTTTTATCGGAGCTTCGTGCGATCGCAATTTTGGTGCGCTCGTCGCGGCGCATCGCGCTTTCGTGATTCCGACATTGGCGGTCTTACATAGCATTTGCGGCACCACTGCTTCGCGGAGCGAACTGATCTCCGATCCCTATCTCAGACCGTTTCTGAGACGGGACAATGTCGCGAATTTGAAGGAAACATTCCCGTGGGGTTCTCGCCTCGTTTCGTGCGCAGGCGCCGGCGAGGCCATAAAACAGTTGAAGGCCGCACGGGTCCCTATTCTGGCGGGTACAGACGCGCCAAACCCTGGCACCACTTATGGCGCGAGTCTGCACGAAGAGCTTGTGTTGTTGGTTGAGGCCGGACTCACGCCAACCGAAGCGCTTATTGCGGCAACTTCCGCCCCCGCACTCGCATTTCATGTGTCCGACCGCGGACGCATTGTCCGTGGCCTGCGAGCCGATCTCGTCCTGGTCAACGGGAATCCGACCGAGGATATTTTGGCCACGCGCAATATTGTTACGGTTTATAAGGCAGGAATTGAAGATGACCGCGATGCTTATCGCGGGATGGCCAAAATATCATCGGCTAGCCGCCGACTCGGTCCTTGATAACTCCAGATTACCGTAACCGGAAAGTACGAAAATCCACTTGGACGGTTAGGCGTTACCGGAAATCTCTAACAACGTCGGCTCTGTCAAGATATTTATGAGCGCACTTCTCCGTTAGCGAGTATTCCGCCCTTCGGGCGGGGATTTTCAAGGCATGGGGTCTTTCGATCCGATGGAGGATGGGCGGCGCAAGAACGAGCTCTCACGCGCCCGTTGATCGTCTCGATGAGGCTACCGGGATATCCCTCGGCATGGTTGCGTCCCCGCAGGCCCGCTTCCGTTTCGCCCGGCAAAATCGTTGTAATTCCGCAACGAGCTGCCGCTGCTCAACACCCGGTTTGCCCGTGACTCCGCCGGAATCCAGATCGGCCAGACCCGAATCGTTAGTTGTGATCGCCTGGTTTCGACAACTATCTACGCTATTTGGGGTCTGCCAATAAACGAGTTGTACACGTCAGGCCCTTGCCGCCCATTGATCCGATATCCGTCCGAGGCAAATCTTAGCGTGATTTTTCGGTCAAAAATTGAGTAATCCGCCGGGGTTTGATCGTATACAGGATATATGTTGGCTCTTCCCATGACATTGAATACGACAGCCGAAACCGAAACCGAAACGGCAAAGATTGCGCGAGGCTTACGTGAGAGGGATATGGAGCTTCTTGGAGACCTGGTGGAGCGCTGTCAGCATCGACTGGTGCGCTACCTGCTATACCTCACCGGGAGGCGAGAGTATGCCGAGGACCTTGCGCAGGAGACCTGGATTCGCGTGCTGCAACGGGGCAGCCAGTACAACGGGCGGCAGCGGTTCGATCCATGGCTATTCGCGATCGCCCGCAATTTGGCAATAGATTACCTCCGGAAAAAACGAAAAGCGGTGGCATCAGTATCCTTGCCAAATGATCGCGATGCAGTGCTGTTCTTACCGTCTTCCGATCCTTCCCCATTCGAAGCCGCGGCCCGAAGCGAAGACGCAATGCGTCTGGCCGGCCGGCTGCAGATTCTGCCACCGCTGTATCGCGAGGCTTTGCTGCTGAGGTTTCAAGAAGACCTGTCTCTTGCGGAGATGGCTCAGGTCTTGGGCGCCCCTACTACAACGGTGACGTCCAGAATCTATCGCGGTCTTGCAGCACTGAGATCCGCGTTTGAGGAGGGTGATTCGCATGGAGGGTGACAAGAGATTTCGCGAGCTTATCGACAGGTCTTTCGTAGAAGAGGTTTCAGAGGGCGAAAGACAGCTCATCCATGACCACATCCGCGACTGTGATGGTTGCAAGCGATACCTCGAGCTAACTACGCGTACGATTCGGGGGTTGCGGGAATTCACCTTTACGAGTGAAGCAGATTCGAATGCCCAGGTCCGTGAGATTCTTGCGCATCATACCGAGACAATGCGCCAGCACAACGTGCAATTCAAGGTCTGGGCTGCATTTGCTGCAGCGCTCTCGATGTCACTTGTGGGATCGGCACTTGTCTACCAGGTGGCCAAGCTCCTGACGGTCCCAATGCATTTCGACACTGCTCAAGTCCAGGGAGGCGTGCTCGTCTTTTGGCTGCTGCCATCTTTTTGCTCGGCCTTACGTCTGCTCGCGGCGCCTGGTGAGAATAGAGGTGTTGCATGACACAGCAATCGGCGGTGCTTTTGATAGCGTTTTTGGCCGGGCTTGTAGTTGCGGCTGTCTTATTGGGAACCGCAAGACGGAATGTTCTACCCAGGTCTGCAATGGTCATCGCAGCACTGGCGATCCCAATTTGGGTAGTCTATTTTGCTTCCAGCCAGGGTCGTTCCTTACTTGCTTCCAAAGGATTTCTCAGTCCCATGCCAGAAGCGCTTTGGTTTGGCTTGACGTTTGGCGTCTTCACCGCGGCGTTTTTCCTTGCCCTCGGATATATTTATGGGGACGCAAAAAGGCGTCAAATGCCCGCTTGGGCCTGGGTGATTGCCGCTTTCCTCATACCCAATTTGATTGGATTCATCCTTTATTTTGTGTTCCGAGGGCCGCTCCTTGGGCCTTGCAGTTCCTGTGGCAAGCCTATTCGAGGGGGAGAAGCATTCTGCTCACACTGCGGATGCTCGCAGGGTTCCAGTATCGGACGCATCACAGCTGACAATCGCACAATCTGACGTAAAAAAGGTGGTAATAACCTTGCATCGCACAAAACGGAGGACGGTATGAAACGTGAGCGCGCCTTACAAGTAGTGTTGGTGTTGGTGGGCTTGTTTTATTGCTTTTGGGGCTATCTCCTGTTCGACGAACTGTGGCACTCTAGGTGGCTTAGCGGGCATAGTGACGTCATGCCGATGTTCCTGAGCCTTAACACGACGCTTGGGGTCTGTCTGTTGGTGGCCGTTAATCAGCCGGCCAAGCATCGCTTGATGATCGCCTATGGGGCGTGGTCAAGCCTTGCCCATGGGTTCACGATGACAATCATGTCGGCGCAGGCCGTGGCGCACGGGATGCACAGGAAGGATAGCCCCCAGGACATTGTGATCTTTGGCGTGATTGGAGTCACGCTGCTTGCACTCCTCCCGGCAAAACAACCATCGCCGGCCGGCGCGCCTATCAGTGAGCCGCGCCTTGCCGAACGCTAGAGGACCTGGTCCACCGCCGCGCGCATACCGAGATGCAGGGACTCCTCACGGAAGCGCGGCGATTCGCTTCGTTGACTATATGTTTGGCCTTGCCGCTGTGTTAATTCTGCATTGTCGGCTAACGGGAGCAATCCGTTTCATCCATCACGCCGCCCCCTGGCGGCGATTTTTCCGCCGTTCCTTCGCCGCGTCCAACCCCCGATCCCGCTCGGCTTGAATCTCCTGCTGGTGGCCGGCGAGCATGTCCTTTGGAGTGATGTAGCCGATGGCAATGTTCAGGCGAACGTTGTTGTAATGCCCCACAAAACCCTCTAGCAGGCGCCGTGTATCTTCCAGCGACAGCGGCGTTCCCGGCCGAATGCACTCGCCTTTCAACGACTTGTGCCAGCGCTCAATCTTGCCGTTCGACTATGGGTAATAAGGGGAGGTTCGGACGTGCCTCATGCCCGAGATGCGAATGAACTCCTTGAGGTCGCGAGCGATGAACTGCGGGCCATTGTCGGAGATGATTCGTGGCTTGGCTTCCAGGTACTTCTCCTTGGCTCGCTGCAGGATCACTTCGACATCGGTTTCTCGCATAGACTCACGCAGATCCCAATGCACGAGGAAACGGCTGAATCCATCCAGAACGCTACACAAGTAGTAGAAGGTGCCGCGCAGGCCGATGTAGGAAATGTCGATATGCCGGTGCTGATGGGGCTGCAGCGGCTGCTCGAAACCGGTTTATGCGTTTACCAGACTAGGTCCGTTCTAGAGCAATCCGCCATCGTTCACTCACCGAATCAGTGTGATTCGGTAGTCGTTTGGCGCTAGTGTGGGTGTCGTATCCAACCCTCGAACAGGTGACCGAGGTGGACATCAGCACTCATCCTGTACTTACGGTAATGGCGATTGCCGTCGCGGCCTCACTGCTGGCGGAAATTCGCTACGGCACCGTTCGAGTGCCGGTCGTGGTCTGGGAGATGATGTTGGGCCTCGTCCTTGGACCCAAGTATTAGGGTTTGTGCGACCCGATAGATTGCTGGAATGGTTGGGCGGCGGCTCGCAGCGAGATGACGTCACGCTGATGGCGATTCGCGTGCGGGAGGATGCGAATTAATAGCGACGCCGCGGAAGAAGAATCAAAAGCTCCATTCTTTCAAAAGCAGGATGGATGGGCGAATTTAGAAATCCAAGGTAGAAAGCGCTCGCGGGCAGCGAATCGAGCTGCGCTGCCCGCGAGTTCCAAACTGCAAGTTGCGAGGACTATTTTGCCGCGATCACGTAGTTCACCTTCTTCGAAGTCCCGCCACCTTGCGGCGGGTTGAATACCGTGACTGCCACGGTTCCCGCAGCGGCCACGTCCGACGCCGGAATATCAGCGATCAAGACGCTGTCGCTTTGGAAGATCGTGGTGCGGTCCGCTCCGTTCCAGCGCACGACTGCGCCCGGAACAAACCCGCTGCCCTCCACCGTCAATTGGAAATTCCCATTTCCAGCTTTAACTGCGGGAATGGCTGACGTCGCCACCGGAATCGGATTCGGTCCCACCGAGGGCTGAGTCTGGCTGCTGCGCAGCAAAACCAAATCGTTGGTGTTGGTCTGGTAGTTCTGGTAGAGCAGCGCGAAACCATCGGCACCCCAGCGCAACAGCGCGGTTGCAGTTGTGATGTTCGACGGCAGCGGGATCGAGCCCACCTGAGCAAACGATTTCTGGTCAAACACCAGGATGCCGCCCGCTCCGTACCCAAGGCCGTAGCTGAGTCCGACGGCCGAGTCAGGAAGAAAGTCATAGAAAGAGCCTCCCTGCGGGAACATGTAGGTTCCGATCGTCTGATTCGCGACCGGATCAAACACCAACCCTGACGAGGTGTAGATGTACTTGCCGTCGCAGTTGAACTGGCTGGCAAAGCCCTGGGGCGCGGACGAATCTACGTTCACTTCCAGATACGTTTTTTCCTGAATAACCATTCTCAAAAGCTGTTGGCCGTTCGAGCCGTAAAAGGTTTTGGGATCGGAAAGGAAGCAGAGACTGGAGACGTTTACTTCAACCGGGTATTGGCCCAGCGTGGACACAAGACTTCCGTTTTCCACCAAACCCACGCCGGCCTGACCGTACTGCGTACCCAGGCTAGTGACATATTGCTGCGGCTTCCCGGGCACCACGTCGATGAAAGATGCGGTCTCCGGATAGCCTGTTGATAGCGCCGCCAGAGATACGGACGTACCCAGTTTGCCACTGCGGATTTTGACTTGCTGAACGGTATCGGCTTGATCCAACCCGGCGTACAGCAGCGTGCCGTCGCTGGAAAGACCCAAATGGTTAGGTCCGCCACCCACGGCGATCGGTGTGCCCATCACCTGCGTTACCGGATCGATGCTGACGATGGTATTGGGATTTACCGTTGCGTACGAGCCAATCGAAGCATAGAGCTGCTGAGTGTAGGGTTCGTAGACCAAGCCGTTGGCATTGATCGGCAGGTCCTGATACACCGAAATCGGCGTGCTGTTCGAAATTCCGCCGCCCGGCGCCGGTGTGACTACCTGAACGAGAAGTTCCCCCAGGTTTTTCAGCTTGCCGACTGGAACCTTGGCGGATAGCGCCGTTTCACCAAGATAGGTCGTCGCGAGTTGCGTGCCCTGAACGCTGATCCGCGAGGTCTGGAAGAATCCGGTGCCGAAGACCGTGATGGCTTGCGCCGGAGATCCTTGCAGAATCGCATTCGGGCTGACTCCGGTGGTCGAGGGAGCCGGATAGGCGGTGAGGCCGTTGCCCATGACGGTCACGGTCTCCGGACTATCCAGCGCGTTGTCGGTGAAGGTTAAGGTTCCAGTAATCGGTCCGGCGACGGTAGGATGGAAAGTGACGTAGATGACGCACGCTTGTTGCGGCTGCACCGCGGCGTTGCAGCCTTTCTTGTTCACGGTGAAATCCGCCACGTCGTCGATCGTCACCGCCGAAATCTGTAACTGATAATCTCCCTGATTGAAAATGAGTTCTGCAGCGGGCAAACCAGTCTGTCCCACCAGCTGGTCATCGACGTGCAGCGGATTATTCTCGAACTGCACTACCGGTGCGACCGCCTGTCCGGACATTTGCAAAACCAATGGCGTAATCGGCGCATTGTCCGAAATGGTCAGAGTTCCGGTGAACGTGCCTCGCGCCGTACCTCGGAAAACAACACTCACGGTGCACGACAACCCCGGCGCAACCGCAGTCTGGCAGGTATTCGTTTGCTTGAATGGGCCAGTGACGGCGAGATGCGTAACATTTAGCGGTGCATTCCCGCAGTTCGTCAGCGTAATAACCGACGGCGGAGAATTCTTATTCACTTCCGAATAGAACTGGAGCGAAGCCGGACTGGGGCAGGCCCCGGGCGCCGCCACGCTCAGATCGAACTTGGTAACAAACGCGTGTCCGATTTCGTCGTACGGCGGTGGCGGCGTCACGGAGGTCTGAAAAGCGCCTTTGGTAGTCGGGAGATCAACGTCGTAACTCGTCCCCGTAATGTAAATGTCGCTCGGAGTTGCGGGATTCACCGCGACTCCGGCAGCCTGAGTCGCGATCGATCCGGAAAACAGCGTGGAGAACAGCAGCGCCGTTCCGGTCGAATTGAATTTGGTTACGTAGGTTGAACTACCATTCCCGTATTGCCCGGGCGCAATCGTGCTCTGCAGCGGGTTCAACAGCGGAAATCCTGAGCTGGCCGTGTAGCCAGTCACCACTGCGTTCCCCGCGCCATCGAGCGCAATTCCTGTAGCGTAAGTCTGATATGCGTAAGTCGGACCACCCAGAAAGGTGGAATAAACCAGCACGGTGCCGGTCGGATTCATTTCCGTTACGAACGTTTGGCCGCTCGGTTGACTGCTTGGAAAAGTCGTGTCGAACGCGCCGGGCGTGGTGGGAAAGTCCATCGAAGTAGTGTTGCCCGTCATGTACAGGTTCCGGCTGGAATCGAGGGCCAAACCAGTCACCTGGTCTCCCTGCGATCCTCCGAGATACGTCGAAAAGATTAGCGCCGAACCATCGGGTTTGAGTTCGCTGGCAAAACCCATGGTGCAGCTGCCGCAGTACGGTTGAGGGCCGGTGTAGGTGGATTGATATGCGCCGGGCGTAACGAGCAGTCCCAAACTCGCCGCACCGGCCAAGTAGACATCGCCATTCGAATCAACTGCGATGGCCGTCGCATTCGCAGGGAAGTACACTGAGGTTCCCTGAAGTTGCTGTTGAGGATCGGCGCCAATCGTGGTGGCGAAGGTCAATGCACCGGCAGACGTGAACTTGGCGACGAACAGAGCGTCGGTCGCGTATGTCGGGGGAACGCCGATGACGTTTGTCGGAGGCGTGACCGGGAAATCGCTTGAGTCGGTTTGGCCGGAAACATAGACATTATTGGCGGCATCTGTCGTGACTCTGGAACCGTAGGATCCGCTCGAGCCGCCCAAGTAGGTGGAAAAATTCAGCGCAGACCCGGTTGGTGAGAGCGAGGTAACGAAGCCTTCGGGCTGCGGATTCGTCAAGGTCTCTACCGGGTTCTTGGTTGGAAAATCGGTGGAAGAGGTCCAACCAGTCACGATCGCATCGCCTGCGCCGTCCACCGCGATGGAACTCGACTGATCGTAATTCGATCCACCCAGATAGGTCGAATAAACCAACGCGGTGCCGGTGGCGTTCAGCTTGGTCACAAACACATCCGGACCATTGCCACAGCTGTCGCACGCCGCCTGATACGCGTTCGCCGTCGGGAAATCGGTGGAGAAGGTATAGCCGGTGATGTAGGCGTTGCCCGCCGAATCGAGCGCGATGCCTGCGGCAGCATCGGTCGAGCTTCCAGCCACGTAAGTCGAATAACTGAGCACCGGGTCGATGATCAGCGGAAGCTTTTTGTCATAGGAACCGACGTTAAAGGCCAGCTCGTTTTTCTTTAGCCGGTAACCGCCGCTGACGTCGATATCCTGGCCGTCGCGGACTTGATAAATTCGCGGGGCCGAAAAACGCACGGTACCGCTGCCGCTGAGAAATTCAATGATTACGCTGCCGTCGGCATTCTTGCGGATTTTCCGGCTGCCGCTGATGTCGAGCGCGATGGCACGATAGTCCGCTCCCGGTTGCACGATGAAATCGTGTTCGAGCATGCGCTGGTTGCCGTAGAAAAGCAGATCGACGCCCGGGTACAAAGATTTGTAGCGAACCTGCGAGTAGTTCTCGACGTTCGTCCGCCATTTCGCGGGATCGTTGCCCAGAAAATAGTTGCTCTTGCCCGGCTGAATATCGAGCGGCAGGATTTCCGCGGTCGGATTGGCGTTCGCAAAGCGAATCTTGAGTTCGTCGGATCGCTGGCCGGCGGGATTCTTGCCATCCTTCGCGCGCGGCTTGGCCACCGCGCGCAGCACCGCTTGATTCTGCTCCAGCAGAAGCAACTGGCCGGTCGAGTGTGACAGGAACTGAACCGGGTCGCCGGCCTGCCCGCGATTTGGTTCGAAAGCCAGAGGCAGATCACCATAGTGCTGCGCTGCCGACGGCTTGGTCAGCGGCGACGCTGGTGCCGTTGGCGCAGACGCGCTATCGGACGATTGGGCCCGTGAGCAAGCTGCCGCAGCAAAAAACAGTACGACCGCGCAGGCGTGTGCCAGCAGAATACGGTTCAAGGTGCGCACGGGACTCTCCCTGTACAACTTTGGGTGTAGGCGTGAGAACAGGAGCGCCGCCCAAGCCGCGACCGGCAGCTCCTTAGCGCGGCATAAGCTAGTCGTTAGGTAAAGTTTTGTCAAGTATCAAAACTGGGACGAAATATAGTCGTTTAGGTACTAGACCGTAACTATTAGGCTCCGCGCCAGGTTTTGCTGTCGGGCAGATCGATCTCGAGGCTAGGGTCGCGGGTCCAGCTACGGGCATCGTTGCGGCGGCAATTCAGGAGGCGTGCTCTTTGTTTGGTGAGCCATTCCAGCGGGAAAGGCTGCTTCGGCAGAGCAAATTGAAGGCCATCGATTCGCTACTGCTCAATTCGCTCGATAAAAAGTTTCGTGAAAACATCGCTAGCGAAAATGGCGGATTTGAAGCGGCGGCAGATAGCTACGCTGTAAGAGTTGGCAAATTGGCCCGGGCGTGACTCCATCGCGGGTACTCCAGAGGGGCCGCCCTTTTATGTTGAATCGCGAAATCGGAAACTGGGATTTCCCTTCTCCGGTAAGAGCGTTATCATCTGAATTTGATGGTTGTACAATAAAAGCTGGGCCTCGGCACGCAGCTCGCGCTAGGGGCGCAGGAAACACAGCATGCAAACAGGTTTTCTCATCTTGTCGCTTTCTAAATCCCTGCGGATAGCTTTGCGCTTCGCCACGGTCACCCTCGTTATCTTAGGGCTATTCGATTGTTCGCCATCGCTCGGGCAATGTCGTAATTCGACGATGGCGGAATTTTTTAACATCGGAGTGCTCCAGGGAAAGGCGTTCGTCGGCGAGCGCCTCGACGTCCAGATCCGCGCGCGATCGTCAGGAATGGATCGAGTCGATGTTTATAAGGAAAAGATCAGTAGAGACGGCGAGGGCCGAATTCGGATCGAGACGCATTTATTTTCCAAAATAGATCAGCAAGAGACTCGGAAAAAAGTAGAAATCGGCGATCTCGATTTTGCTTTGCCGGAAAACGAAATAAGTCACTACATTCAATTGATGGACTGCGATACCAACCGGACGTTCCTGGTTAATCCGGACCATCACAAAGTGGCAGTAACGGAGATAACGAAGCCGGCTGCGGCACAACCTGCTGTGATCCCTTATCGCGATGAGCTATTCCATCAATTTGCGAACGTTCAAAACCAGGATCTGGGACTGAAGGAAATTGCGGGAGTACGATCCCATGGCTTTAGACTCGTGCAGCCGGCACGCACAAATGATCCCGCCAAGCCCGTGACGGAGCATGACACAGAGGTGTGGATCTCACGGGAATGCGCTCTGACGCTTAAGCAGATCGTTCGAAAACCCGAAGTTGACTCATTGGATTTTATGACCGTCTTGAGCTTCCATGAAGAAGAGCCAAACCCCGAAACTTTCGTAGTGCCGCCAGACTTCAAGGCTGAGATAACGACGAGGAGTTCTGGCAAAGTTAACGAGAGTCCGTGACGGACGCCGCTGGCATCGGACCTACTGGGTAGGCCCTGCGCTGGAAAGCTTCCGGTCTGGATTGACAGCATAACTTCGACCTGACTCCTGATTTGTCGCGTTACCGGTAACTTGGGCGCCGCAACGACCCGCACCCCTAATCGCGTTTTGTTGCACTACTTCTTCGGGCGCGACTCGGGCGGCACCAAGCCTGCCACGCGGTAATAAACCGTGAGCTGGCCGTAGATCTCTCCTGAGTGCTCGACGAAGCCATAGGCGAAATCGCTGATTCGTGCCTGTTCATTTTCGAACGGATCCACCACTAGGTCGGACATGCCCTTATCGCCTTTGGCTTTGATCGCCGCGGCCCCGTCTGCGAATGATTTCTTCACGAATACAACCACGTCAGATTTAGTTTTGAATTGGTCGCGTTTGGGATCGGCCATCTCAGGCATCTTCTGACCCTGCAGTGCATTAATGAAAAACTCGTTCGCGTGAGCAGCGTGGATCAGTCGCTGGGCAAAAGTCCCCACCGCGGGCGTCGGCTTGAAATCGTACTTGTCATCAGGGAAATCTTCCGCCATCGCGATCAGTTTGCGTCCGATGTCATTCCACTGTGCGAGCACGGCTTCGGACGCGCTCGGCGCCGGCTTTGGCGCCGCACCCTGCTTTGGCATGTCCTGCGCGTGCGCTGCTGTAACCAAAATACCGGCGGCAACGATCCGTAGAGCAAGTAGACGTATGCTATTCGTCTTCATCGGCTATTCCTCCTGTCACTGTTCGTTGGGCATGTTACAGGAGTTTGGCCAGCGCGAAAACCATCGTTTGGGTGTGGCGCGTCATCCGAGGACGCCGAAAGTGTCAGGTCCCGATAAGCCCGGACTGCGTCTTCGACGCGTCGCTAGTGCCAGTAACTTGTCCAGAATTATTTGTTGATTCCAGAAAGCTTATCAGACAAGTTCCTGGAGAGTCGCGTAACCGGAAACTTGCCGGAGGGTCTGCGCCTCTGTTTCCGATAACTCATCCTTTAGGCACAAACTTATGGGCAGTGGTGTCAAAAAAACAGGCGAACAAAAATGCACCGCTGTCACCTCCGCCGTGCAACGTGGATTGGCATGGCGGCGCATGCGATCAGGAGCCCTAAATCATGGGAATCGCAGTTGGTGGAGGTAAACGCGGACCGGTATCGGATCCCAACATTGTGCCGTTGATTGACGTGCTGTTGGTGTTGATCATCATCTTCATGGTGATCACGCCGGGTGTACCCACTGGATTGCCCGTCCTCGTTCCAACGCCGCAATCGAAACCCGAGCCAGTCGATCCTCGCATCATTGTGGTTCAGGTGATGCAAGACGGAAAGCTCATGATTAACCAGGACCAGTGCGACTGGGACGCTCTTAGCACACACCTTTCCGATATTTTCAAGGATCGCGCCGATAAGGTGGCCTTCTTGAAAGGTGACGAAGAGGTCTCGTTCGCACAGGTGGCACGTGCGATTGATTTGATGCGCGGAGCGGGGATCGATCACGTGGGCCTGATCACGCCTCGGAGCATCGTCGGAGAAAAGGCTCTTTAACGGCTAGGTCTGCCCGAATAGTCGTAACTGGAAAAGTCAAATTGCCTGAAATCCACTTGGACGGACTTTCACGCGCCCTCGATAGAAAATCAAAATTTCACTGAGTGTTGGCCAGGAACGCGGGAGGGTCGGGAATGCGGAACTTCCAAGCCATACTGTGTTGCCAGCTTCTAGCAAACTCCTTCGGTTCCATCCGGCGTAGGATTCTGCCGCTCCTAGCGTCCAGTTCGTACCCAAGGACCTGACACATGATTCCGCCCATTGAAGAGCTGCACGTCACTTCGGCTATCACAACGATTCGAGCGGAATCCCCATTCCAATCTATTGCGAGAACACCAGCGAAGTCTGGGTCTTCGGCGACCTCAGCGCAATTCGAAATCGGCGGTGGGGCGGCTTTGCACGGCGGGAAACTCCGCACCATGTCCTTTTCGACATCCTGTTTGATCCTCCTAGCTCCGAGAGCAGGCTCGTCCAGAAAGAAAACGGCGAAATCATCCGAACCGTTGGCGTTGTTGTTACCGCTGATGAAAAAAGCCTTTGAATCGGGAGACCAAACGACTTCATTCTCGACGCTCGCGACTGGCTGGACGTGACCTCTGACTTTTCCGAGCGTCGTCACATCCAACGAAGCAGTTTCGACGTCGGGGAATTCGGGATTTGTAGCGTAAGTAACCGCGACTACGCTTTTGCCGTCCGGCGAAAGTATTCGCAGCGGCTTGCATTCCTTAAACCGTCGGCCGCAGCCCGCGAAGAAAGCCACTCCCTTCTTCGACCAAATGCCTTTACCGGCGGTCGAGCTTGCCGCCGCAGGGATCATCATTAACGTCGAGATTGCGGGCGCTAAAGAGCGCAAAACGTGTATTCGGAACATGCCTGGGAGAAGCTTACACCTGGCGCTGCGGCGCAGCCACCATGCCGACCCGCTTACATCCGAACACTAACTCCTGATAAGCACACAGCGCAGTCATTTCACTCAAGTATCTTTCCGGATAATCGGACGTGCCCATCATCTTTTATGGAGTCAAACATATCTTATCCTTCCGCATTTTTGTAACCGACCCTTAGCAAACAACTTATTTGGCCCAAAGAACGGAGATGAAGGTGCTGTACGCGTTGGCGTGTGAGGTTAACCCATCGATTAGCGGTCTCCGAAAATTTGACAGAAGACTGGAGTTGAAAAATGCGATTGCGATTTGAGAAGTACCTCCGACTTGCGGTTTCGTTTATGGCTTTGCTGCTCTTGTTACCGACTCTGGTGTTGGCGCAGAGCGTGATAACAGGGGGCCTGACTGGAATTGTGACCGACCCTTCAGGTTCGGTAATTGCGGGTGCCGCGGTGAGCTTAAAAAACCAGTCCACAAGTGAGGTCCTACCTGCGGCCACAGGGCCGACGGGCGCCTATCAATTCACGCTACTCAAGCCGGGTATATACGTCGTATCGGTGTCGCTAACTGGCTTTAAGCAAGTGAGTGAGACAGTCGAAGTTCTTCTCGGGCAAACCGCGCTGGCCAACGTCAAGCTGGAAGTTGGCGCTACTTCGGAAACCATTACGGTCACGGAGCAAGGCGCGTTGCTGCAAACCGAAGACGCGAACATCTCCTCGAATTTCGATACGAACCAGATTCAGAATATCCCGAACCCTGGCGGCGACATTACCTACGTGGCCCAAACCGCGCCGGGCATCACCATGAACAACGCGACAGGCGGCGGCTACGGCAACTTCAGCGCCTTCGGTCTGCCAGGCACCTCCAACCTCTTTACCGTCAATGGCAATGACTACAATGATCCGTTCTTGAACTTGAACAATTCAGGTTCGAGCAATTTGCTGCTGGGCGGCAATGAACTTCAGGAAGTTGCGGTGGTGAGCAACGGTTACACCGGACAATATGGCCGTCAGGCCGGCGCTCAAATCGATTACAGCACGAAATCCGGCGGCAACACTTTTCACGGCGACGCGGTTTACAACTGGACAGGCCGGGCGCTCACTGCCAACGATCCGCTCAACAAAGCCACCGAGCTTAACCAAGGCTCGCCTAATACGAGACCATTCGAAAACAATAACCAATGGGCTGCAAACATCGGCGGCCCTATAAAAAAAGACAAAGCGTACTTCTTCGTGAATACGGAAGGAATTCGGTACATCTTTGGTTCAATCGAGAATGTCAGCGTGCCCACGCCAGCGTTTGAAAGCTTCGTGCAGGGTAATGTTCCTGGGGATGCGGCGACGCAGGCGTTCTACAAGAACGTATTCAGTCTGTATAACGGCGCCCCCGGGGTCGGCAACGCAAAACCAAATGCCAACAGCTGCCCGGGATTCGTAACTGCGCCAGGGGCTACCGGTGGCGCCTGCACCGAGAACTTTACGGAGTCCGTATCCAGCGGAAACAAGGAATGGTTGCTGAGCGGACGCGTCGACTACAATTTAGGGGAAAACGACAAGATTTTCGGGCGGGTCAAATTTGATCGGGGAGTGCAGCCAACCTATACCGACCCGATTAACCCTACGTTTAACAATTCGAGCATTCAGCCTCAGGACGAAGGCCAGTTGAATTACACGCACATCTTCACACCGACAGTTGTGAACAACTTCATCTTCTCCGATTTGTACTACCAGGCGGTTTTCGGCAATTTGAACCCGGCGTCGGCGCTGGGCCTTTTTCCGGGTAACCTTGAATTTCTAGTGGATGGTGCATTGACGCCACTGGGCACCGGCTCCGGCAATCCCAACGGATTCGCCGCGAGTTTCCAAACCCCGCAAGGCCGCCATGTGGAGCAGTGGCAGTTGGTCGACG